>JADMIO011054721.1_pt1 | contig 81187 bp, 70 predicted proteins | sample 8958161 | NCBI WGS metagenome assembly JADMIO01 (sample SAMN16585339, study PRJNA669376) | soil metagenome | isolation source: Crop rotation soil | place: USA: Cullars Rotation, Alabama | collected 2011
CGCGACAACTTGTCCACGTGGAATTCTAAGCTTAGGATCCCAATGTGCTGGAAAGCTACAGCCTCACTTCTGTGGGATCGAACAACTTCGGTGTTGCTTCTATCGCGTCTGGCGCCGTTGCTCCGAACGCGAACGGCACATTCAGCGCGACATTTACGGCGCCGAGTGCGCCGGGCACCTACACGTTCCAGTGGCGGATGTCGCATAACGGCGTTTACTTTGGGCAGGCTTCGCTGAAAGTGACGATTACGGTTACGTAAAGGGGCAGATGCGATTTGTTTGAAGGGGCATTCTCACCGCCGATGGCTCTTGAGAATGCCCCTTCAAATCCTAAAAAATATTTTTCTTGGGATCTACGCTCACGCCTTCACTGCGTTCGGCTTAGAGCTTCGAACCCCTTTTTCTTTTTTCCGGATAGGGTTCTCACCCAGCCGCCGGGCATCGAAGTAGAACCTCCACCCCCGGACCTGGAAGTCGACGCAAATTGAGCCGGAGTCTGAATAAAAGTTTTGTGTGCGTCGACCGGTCCGACCCCTCCTCCTCCTCGGGCACGAATCATCCCTCGCAACGAGTAGGGGTGCTTATCGCTACATCACTTCGATGGCGGAAGGATGTGGTCGCTCAGAGGTTGGAGCTTCGGGCTCTTCAGTCTCTTCCGTGGGTTCTTCCGATTCGGAAGTTGCGTCTTCTTCCCCTGTTTCATCGGTTTCCGTATCTTCGGGTAGCGGCTCTTCGCCCACGGTAAGCGCTGCGATCGTTGCCATGTCAGCGAGTTCTGCTGAAAGTTCGGGAAGATCTTCGAGGCTGTTAAGATTGAATTGGTGGAGGAACTGTTGCGTTGTTCCGTAAAGCACAGGACGACCAGGAGTTTGCTTGCGTCCCACTTCTTCAATCAATCTTCGCTCGATAAGTTGGTGCAAGGAATAATCGCTTTGCACTCCCCGCGCGAGATCGACTTCGGCCATCGTTACAGGCTGCTTATACGCGACGATCGCGAGAACTTCCATCAGACTTCGTCCTAGTCGCTGTCTTTGCGGTTTCAAAAATGCGGCGACGATTTCGGCGCACTCTGGTCGCGTGCAGAGTTGCCATCCGCCGGCGAGACGAATGACTTGCAGCGGTCCGTCCTGCGATGTGAGTCGTTCTTGAAGAATCTCGACGGCTTGCTCGACTTGCCCTTCCGCAACTCCGAGAATGCGCGCCATTATCTCGCTCTTCACGGGTTCGTCGGCGACGAAAAGCAGGGCCATTACCGAATCAACGATTTCCATATCTTAATGCGCTCTTGCGAACGCGACCTCCGTTTCTGTAACGCGAATATTCACTTGCGCCAATCGAATTAATTCCAGCAATGCCAGGAACCAGTACACGGCGTCTTCTCGCGTGTACGGCGATGGGATAGCGTCTTCGAGCGGCTTGAATTCTGTGCCGAGCGCGGTAAGGACGATGCGCATCTGCTCGCTGAGCGATCGTCGCGGCTTGCCGAGCTGTTCGACGGTTGTTGGCACGGCGCGGCGCAACACGCGCTCCAGCGCCACGGCGAGATCTTCGACTTTGACCTTGGCGAGGGTGAACGGCAGTTCGTAGGGTTCAGGTCCGGCGTCGGGCGAGCGGAAGAACCTCTTTGCGCGCTCTTCGTGCCAGGTGCGGAGCGCTTCGATGGCAGGGCCGAACTCGTGGATGGTCGGTTCGGGCAGTTCGAGCGGCTCTTCCGGTTCGGGTTCGGGCTCTTCGCTTGGGAGCAGAGCCCACGCTTTTCTTTCTAAGAGGTAGGCGAGGGCAAGGAGCGCTGCCGCCGCTTCATCGAGATCAGCGAGGTTCGTCTGGACGAGGTATTCGAAGTAAGCCTCGCAAACCGGCAGTAGAGGAACGTCGAGAAGTTTGACCTTGTTATCGCGCACGCAGCGAAGAAGGGTTGCGAGCGAGCCTTCGAAGGTCGGCGATTGGATGTGGATGGGCGGCGGAGCGACGAGACCGAGCCCGGCGACGACGGTTAATTGAGGCTCTTGGTTTTCGCGGGCGGCCATCACTAAAGGTTTGGGACGGGTGGAGGCGCCGAGCAGATTCGAACTGCTGAATAAGGGTTTTGCAGACCCTCCCCTTAGCCACTTGGGTACGACGCCGTTGGGTTCGGATTGTACCTGCGGGGGTTGCAAAGGGCTAAGGGATTAGGGGCTAGGGATTAGACCCGGATCGGTAATGGGCGTTGGGGTTTTGGGACTCATTCGAGGCGGAGGTCTATGTCGGCATGACCCGATCTGATTAGGTCGACAATGTCTTCGAAGAGTGTCGGGCCCTTTCCCTGCTCGGCCATCGCAACTTTTTCGGCTAAATCCTCGGCAGCGGATTTGTCGTAGGGCTTCACCGTTTTCCATGATCTCGCAGTTTCGGCGTGGCCCAGATGAGATTTGGAAAGCTCGTGGTTCTTCCAAACAAGAATGAAGCCTTTGTCCGGGGTGCCGAAGCCGCCGTAGAGGATGTCATTGAAAGCGTCCATGTTTCGACCCCAATTGGCGCCGGGGATTAGCTTTTGAGAAACCTCCTCGAAGAAACCTTGTAAATCTCTAAAGTTCGCGCCGTCGATCTCGTAGGTCTGCTTCATGCCCAGTGATAATCCTAACCTTATAGGTTCATTACATCCTAAAGGCCCAACAAAAACGTCCATTCATAAGCAATTCAGGAATCGAACGATTCCAGCCTCGTATACTTTTGACCAGGTCGGCAAAAGTCCGAAATCGGCATGATTAGCGAAGATGTCCGTAGGCAACAGGCCACTGCGAGGCTCGCCCAGCCCCGCCGTTCACGGAACTCGCGCCTCGCGGCGATACTTTTCGATCCGCGTCTGATTCTGTGGAACATAGTCTTAGTTCTGCTGAGCCCGGGGCTTTTGTTCATGAAAGCCCGGCGGTACACGAAGAAGCACGCACCGCAAGAATTTAGCTTTCGCCGGTTTAGAGCAGAGACTCGATTGAAGGGCGAGGGTAAGCAGCCGCACGTTGTTTTCGTCGCCGCGAGTTACGGCGAAGTGCTGCTTGTGAAACGGCTGGCGGAAGCGATCACGCATGTGCGCCCCAATGTCCGAATTACGTGGGCGATTCGAGATCCCCTTACCCTTTCGGAAGTTAAGGCAAAGCACCGTGATCAAAGTGTGGCGATTCAGCCGTTTGATTCTTGTATTCCAGTTGCGAAGTGGCTTGCGAAGGTCGATCCGGATGTCCTGGTGATGATCGAGCGTTACAACTTTCCCGATCTTGTCGCGAGCGCGAAGATTTGGGGCTCGAAAGTTGTTCTGGTGAATGGCCGCGCGAAAGGCGCCTACATGAAGGCGGGACGTGGAATAGTACGCTCCTATTATCGATGGGTGTTCGGTTCTTACGACACCCTTCTGTTCCAGTCGTCTGCGGACATGGACAATGCCTCAAAGGTGACGCCACAAGGTCCCGACCTTGCCAACACCGGAAACATCAAGCTCGATCTCATCGCCACCGAGATCGCTCCGGAAAGAGCGAAGATGATTCGGGAATGGCTCGCGCCCTCTCAATCTCCGATTCTTGCCGCGGGAAGCACCGATGAAATCGATGAGGATCGATTTGTCTTAGACGCTTTTGTGAAAGTTCGTAGAGAGCGCGACTGCAGATTGCTTTTGGCGCCACGAAGTTTGGATCGCCCTTCGGCTTTGAAGGAAGAAATCGAGAGCCGCGGGTTGACGGTTAGCTTTAGAACAAATCTCGATCCGGTTGCGGACGTTCACGTTTTGGATACGATGGGCGAGTTGGCTTATGCATATAGCTTGAGCACCGCCGCGTATGTTGGTGGCTCGCTGTTTGGCATGGGACACAACATTGCGGAGCCTTTAGAGTGGGGCGTACCGGTCTGTTACGGTCCGCGGCGCGGGCACTTCGATACGATTCAGCGGATGTGCGAGCGGTTTGGGGTTGGTTTCCGCGTTTCAACTTCCGATCAATTGGCATCGAAGTTCGTCGAACTGCTTGATGGTGAAGAGATGCGCGCGACGATTAAAGTGAAAGCGCGCGAAATGTTGGAGCGCGAGCGCGGCGCATCCGATCGGACGGTTAAGAGCCTATTGGCCGTGTTCGAGCAAGTCCAACTCTAAGTTGGCACCCGTGACTCAAACACCGCCCCTCCTGAAAGACCTTGCCAAGACAGGCTCGACACACATTCGTGTTTCTGAAAAAGGTCTGGAGGCGCTTAAGGTTTTTCGCGAGAAGCTTTCGCGCGGCGAATATGAGTTGGTCGAGGGTCGGTGCGTTTGTGAGGCGGGCGGCGCGAACCGCGTTTTGATTGCTGAGGAAGATCGGTATGGACTTCCCTTCCAGACTTATCTTTGCAAGGATTGCGGGCTTCTTTTTACATCGCCACGCATGACACCCGGGTCGGTGGCGAAGTTTTATGAAGACGATTACCGTGCGATCTATCGCGGTAAGTCGAAGGCTACGCAATCGTTTTTTGACGATCAGATTCGCCACGGTCGACAGGTGTTGCGTCGAGTTGCGCGTGAGAAATCGGTTGCGAAGGGCAACCGCGTTTTTGATATCGGATGCGGAGCGGGCGGTGTTCTAATTCCTTTCAAGGAAGCGAGTTTCGAATGCTACGGCTGCGATTTCGGATCGGATTATTTGGAGCGAGGCAGAGCCGCTGGTTTGACTTTGGAAGCAGGAAGTTTTGAAGCGTTGCGGCAATATGCTCCCGCTGACTTAATTATCGCAAGTCACGTTTTGGAGCACTGCCTCGATCCGATTGAGGAGTTGCGGGGATGGGCGTCGTTGTTGGCCCCGAACGGATTGATCTATATCGAAGTGCCGGGCTTGTTCGATGTTTATCGAAGTTACAAGTCGTTGTCGCTATTCTTTCATGTTGCCCATGTTTTCGGTTTCACTTTGGGGACGCTGACAGATGTGGCGGCAAGGGCAGGATTAGAGAGGATTGCGGGTGACGAGTCGGTATATGCGATATTCAAGCCGAGTTCTCCTAGGCATGAGCACACCAATTATTCGGCGACGATAGAGCGATTTCTTGCGAGGGGCGATGGTGGCGTCTGGAAATTGCCGCGAGAATTGCGGCGGCATGCGATTCGATTGGCGAAGAGCATCGCGAAGAGAGTGACGAAGCCATGAAAACGGCGCAAGCAGAAGGAGTGTTGAAGGAGGAGTTCGGAACTTCGTCCCGCGCGAAACAGATTCTCGCGTTGACTCTGCTCAACATTGTGCTGTTTGCTTTCTTTCCCATCTTCCTTCTCAAGAAAGTTGAGAGGACGCTGCGAAAAAAGAATCGCCACGAGCTCGACTGGCGGCGTTGGTTCATCAAAGACGTGCGTCCGGAAGTCGAGCTTGCGCCGCTGCCGGGTCCGCGAGTTGTTCTCGTCGGGCCGACGTTCGGTGAGGTTCGATTAATCGAAGTCATCTCCAAAAGATTGAAGGCCGCGCGCCCGGATATCAACATTATTTGGTGCATTCGAGATCTGGGAACGATCGAGCTTATCAAGAATGCGCACCCAAATCAGGCAGTAACGATATGGCCGTTCGATAACGCATTTCCGGTGATGAAATGGGCGCGACGCGTTCGGCCCGATGTGGTGATCATTACGGAGAAATTCTGGTTACCGAACCTCATTACGGTCAGCAAACTGTTTGGGGCGAAGATGGCAGTTATCAACGGCCGGACGAATCGCAAAGACCGATTTAGCGATAAGGTGAAGTCCCCTTACTACCGCTGGATAACTTACAACATCGATGCGTTTTGCATTCAGTCACAGGCATTTGTTGAGCAACTTCGGAGGCTGTTTCGTCCGGGCGGTGTAGCCATCATGACGGGCAATTTGAAATTGGATTTGGAAGTTTCGCCAATAGATGTTTCTCGCCAGGAAGCGATCAAAGCGTGGCTCGGCACTCGGGGGGGATTGCCTCTACTGGCAGCGGGAAGCACAGCGAATGAGGTTGACGAAGAGTTTGTTTTCTCAGCGTTTGAGAAAGTGCGAGCACAAGTGCCCTGCTGTCTATTGATCGCGCCTCGAAAAGTTCAACGGGCCTCGACGACGGCGGAGGCGGCAAAGAAACGCGGCTACAAAGTTAGCATGCGAAGTGCGCCATCTAGCGAAGCGGCGGATGTTTATGTGCTGGATACGTTGGGCGAATTATCTTATTCGTATCAGTTTGCGGAGGCGGCGTTTATCGGCGGGACGATTTTGAGCACGGGCCACAACGTTATCGAGCCGGTGCTGTGGAACAAGCCCGTTTCATACGGTCCGTTGCGGGGGCATTTTGAAGACCTCCAGCTAATATGCGAGAAGTTTGGAGTCGGTTTCCGGTGTTTTACGCCGGACGATCTGGCGGCGCATTGGCTTGCCGTTCTCACCGATGACAGTTTGCATGCCGATTTGGAGAATAAAGCGCGCACGATGCTCGAGCATGAACGCGGCGCGACGCAGAAAACGATTGATGCGCTGCTCCCGATTATTCCCAAATCGTGAGAACTAACTAACGACTTTCGCGTGTGCGTCCCCATCGGCCATCGGCCACTTCCCCCGCACGCGGGGGAAGACCCCCTCATTGCCAGAGGGCTCGTAGCTCCTTCCGCCAAAATCTCGCGTCTCTGGACCCGTGGCGGAAATTCTTGAGCCGGACTTCCATGAGATTTTGATAAGGGTTGAGAATCTGGTGCATCTTCACGCGGCCGTGGAATTTGACAATGGTCGCTTTCTTTATTTCTTCGTAAGCGGCACGCGCGTCTTCACGATGCATAAACCGTAAGTTGCGATAACTAACAACGTGATCCGGATCGAAGAATGCCACGCGATCCTGGTGCCCGTGATCGAGAAGGCATGCGGAGACGAAGTCTTGGTCGCCGTTCCACCGCGTTTTGTAGGTCTTCCCTTCCGTGAAAACCTTGTAAATGTTGAACAGCTCGTCGCTGTGCCGAATGCGCATCACGCAGGTGTTGAAGACGTCGTAGTTCCAATCTCGGACCATGACAAGCGGCTCGCACCTAGAATCGCAGTACGAGAGCAGGCATGAAAGGTCGCGTTGAATGACGAGAGAAACATCGAGGTAAAGAAACTCTTCGAACGGCATCGAGGCCGGATCGTAGAGGCGCAGTTTCATCGTCGTGACCCGCATGTTGTCGCGGCGGACATCGTCCCAGCCGCTTGAGTCGATCTGATTCACCTTGGCGGGCAGGTTGCGTTTGCGGTCGGTGATGCAGTGAAGGCGATAGGGGCCGGGCATGTTCCGATCCAGCATCTGGGCAAGTCGATGCACGTAGATGTCCGGAAAGCCTTCGCCAACCAGCATGCAGACTACGTCGAGGGTTCGTGGCACGCAGCTTGAGATTACTGTTATCCGATATGTCCTGCCAACAGGTTTGCAAATAAAACGTCAAGGAGCGCAAAAGTTAGTAACCGAGGCTTCTGCCGCTTTGCGCTATTTCAAGAGGGACATACTGAAACGGAATGAACGCCCTTGTCAGCCAGATCACAAGAGCGTTCAGGCATCGAGACTTCAGACTTCTTTGGTCGGGCGCCTTCCTGTCGTTTATCGGCAATTGGGTCGTCACGGTCGCCCAAGGGTATTGGGTTTTCGAGAACACTCATGTAAACGGCCACAAGGGGGACCCAGCCAAGCTGGCCTTCATTGTCTTCATTCGGTCACTGCCCTACTTCTTCATGGGACCGGTGCCGGGGGTGGTCGTCGACTTGTTCAACAAGAAGACGGTGCTCGTGCTCACGCAGGTTGGTTTGGCAGCATGCTCTGCCTATCTCGCGATCGCCACGCACTATCACTTCATTGAGTATTGGCAGGTCGTTGTTTGCGCCTTCGTGGTGGGGTGCACGGGAGCCTTCGAGATTCCAGCTAGGCAATCAGCGGTTGGCAGCGTTGTGCCGCCTGAAGACCTTGCCGCAGCAATTCCTTTGAACGCGCTGACGTTTAATATCGCCCGGCTTCTGGGACCTGCAATCGGTGGTATCGTCCTAGCCGCATACGATGTGCCTGCCTGCTACGCGATTGATGCGATCAGTTATTTTGCTCTGATATTTGCGGCACTTGCGATTCGCTCTGATTTGAGCGCATCTGCGCGCGAGCCGCAACCGATCAAGGATTTGGTGTTAGAGGGTGCCCGTTATACGTGGCGCGAACGTCCCCTGCGAACTCTTTTTATTCTCGAGTTAATTGTTTCCCTGTGCGGTATCGCCTATATCTCGTTGATTCCCGCGATTGCCGAAACGATGTTGGGCTTGGGAAAGAATCTTGGAAACTGTTACGTTGCGATGGCGTTCGGTACGATCAGCTCGCTATTGATTATTGCGGCGACATCAAAGTCGGGAATGCGGGCCTTTGTAATCCGTGTAGATATGTCTTTGATGGCGGTGGGGCTACTCGCGCTATCTTTAACCCACACACGCTTATCTGCGTATTTGATTTTGGCAGTGCTAGGCTTCTGCGGGGTGGCGCATTTTAACATTACAAACACGATGTTTCAACTGCTATCGCCGCAGGCGTTAAGAGGTAGGGTGCTTTCAATGCACGTGTGGGCGTTATCGGGATTGGGACCGTTTGGCACGATGTTTTTTGGTTGGCTCGCGCGCCAGACCAGCTTGGCGACATCGATGCAAGCATGTGCGGGATGTATGGCGCTGGGTGCGATCGGCGCTTGGTGTTCCCGGCGGGGGTTAGAGGGAGTTTAGTGGCGCGCAAACACATTTTTCTGGATCGCGACGGTGTGCTCAACGCGGATGTCGCGCCGTATGTCACGTCGTTGGATCAGCTTTTGATTTTTCCTTGGACGGCGCAAACGCTTAAGCGGCTTAATGATGCGGGATTTGACATGTACGTCGTCTCCAATCAGCAAGGCGTTTCGTTAGGCTTGACATCCCCAGAGGTGCTGCAGCAAGTGACAGAAGCGATTCAATCGTGCGTGCGGCCGCTAGGATTTGAAATCAAGAAGTTCTACTACTGCACTGCGCACGATGGAGAGGCGCATCCTTGGCGCAAACCAAATCCAGGAATGCTTCTCGCCGCGGGCGAGGAGTTTGGATTTGATCCTTCGGGTTCGTTTTTGATCGGTGATTGGTGGAAAGATATGTCGGCAGCGCGAGCAGCGGGCTGTCGTCCGTTGTTGGTGATGTCAGGCGTTTGCAAAGGCGAAGAATACAAGTCGTGGCCCGCGCAGCCGGAAGCGATTTTTCCAACGCTTTCGGAAGCAGCGGAGTATGCGATTGAAAACTGGCTAGGTTAGATATCAGATGTCCGATTTCGGATGTCAGATCTCGGAAATACCCTCACCCGGTTCGCTACGCTCACCGACCTCTCCCAAGGGAGAGGAGCTTTTTGCAGTCAACAACCTTGAATGCTGCGCTACTGATTACTGATTACCGATCAAGCAGCCCGCATGCCGTGATTATTAAGGCGCATCATGCGAACAAATGACTCAGCGATTTCGGGATCGAACTGGGTGCCTGCCATTCGCTTAATCTCTTCGAGAGCAGTGTCATCGGGAAGCGATCTTCGATAAGGGCGATCGCTCGTCATCGCATCGAACGTGTCGGCGACGGCGATAAAGCGAGCGAGAAGAGGAATCTGCTGTCCCATCAGACCGTCCGGATATCCTCGGCCATCCCATCGCTCGTGGTGGCTTCGAACGCCAGGCAGCATTTCTTCTAGCTGCGGAGCTTTCTTGACGATCAATTCACCAAGCACAGTGTGGGTTTCCATGATCGCCTGTTCTTCGGGATCCAAGCGCGCTGGTTTTCGAAGAACCGAGTCAGGAACGCCAATCTTGCCAACATCGTGCAACGTGCCTGTCTTGTAAACAAGATCGACATAGGCAGGCGGATAATTCATGTACCTCGCGAGGTCGCTCGCAAATCGCGCAACGCGCACAGAGTGGCCCTGCGTGTAAGAGTCCTTCGCGTCGACGGCTCCGGCAAGTGTCTGAATCGTCGCGAGAGTTGAATCCTGCAAGAACTTCTGCAATTGGAAAGGATCGTCTGCGTTTGCGGCGCCGGGGATGGCTTCGAAACGACAGATACGATCTCGTCCGGTTTGTTTGGCGCGGCTCAGCGCCATTTCCGCAGAGAGAAGAAGACCGGGTCCGGTTGTGATTCCCGGCGTGATATCGGCAATGCCCGCGCTGAATGAGAGCGGCGATTGGAATCGATTTTGGCAAAGCTCCTTCAGCCGCTCGAGAAGGCTTTCAACGCTTTCCAGCGAGCCCAGTGGAATCAGCAAAGCAAACTCTTCGCCGCCGAATCTTGCGAGGAATGCAATGTCAGGAGAGACCTCGTTCATAAGCGCTGCAAAACTTCGAAGAGCATCATCACCCGCAGTGTGTCCGTGTTGCTCGTTGTATTCGCCAAACTGATCGAGGTCGATCATCGCCAAGACTAGAGGTTTGTTCGACATGCATGCTCGGAATACTTCTTGGTCCAATCGCTCTTTGAAACGACGGTGATTCTCAAGCTCGGTCAGAGGATCTGTATCGACCAAACCCATAAGCCTTTCTTGGCTTTTTCTGAGAGCGGCCGTCATGTCGTTGAAAACGGATTGCAGAAGCCCCAACTCGTCATCTCTTTCGACTTCTAGGGCAGATGGCCAACCGCCATCTCGCACGCTTTGGGCAGCTTTTACAAGCTCGTCCATGGGTCTCGCAAGCCCGCGTGCAAAACCGCGAGCAAGGGCGGCAGCGATGACGAGCATTGCCAAGAGCAACACCACGAAACCGGTGCTGAAGGCGCGAAAAGGTTTCGCCAATTCGTCGTACTGACGCAATGTGACAACGGTGCCTTCTAAGGACTTATCAGAGTGAGGAAGGTCGGTCGTCAGCGCAACAAAGGATTGTCCTAGCAAGTTTGTTCGCCAAGGATCATCGCCAAAGTGTTTGGGGAGACTCTTTATGGGCAGGCTGGACCCCACGACGTTTTTCCCTGATAGGAAGACGACGTCGGCGCCAGTGGTTTTCTTAAGGTCTTTTGCGAGCGCGCTGTCGATTGCGGACAATGCGACGAGCGCACCAACTGTGCGGTCCCCATTTTTCACGGGACTCGCGGCGGCGGAATAAATTCGATGGCCCTGCGAGATCACGCGCGTCGTCGAATCACTTTGCTTTGTCGCACTGATTAGGGCTTTTAGTTGGGGATCGATTTTGGCGAGAGAAAGAGTTCCCGCTTTTGCGATCACCGCATCGTGGTCGTCGACAATGAGAAACGCTGTTGCGCGACTGTTTCGTACAAAGGACTTAGCGCGGTCTGTGAGATAGGCGCGGTCTTCGGATTGCAATGCGTTGAGAACTGCCTTCGAATCAGCAAGCAATCTTGTTTCAGATGCGAGAGAATTCGAACGCTCTCCCGAGATAGACGAAAGCACGCGAGAAACTTCTTGGAGGTCCTTCGATGCCTCAACATCCACTTGTTGGTGAGTGAGAACAACTGAGACGAGAATTGCGACCGCAGTCAAACCGAGAATCGGAAGAACGCTGAGGTTTTGGACTTGCGAACGAAGAGTGCGGCTCATAGGCTAGCAAGCACCTCGTTCTTGAGTGATTTGCGCGCAGCGGGGCGCGCGCTCCAGCCCAAAGCGGAGTCGCTAAAAATAGAACCAGCGGCAAAGCCGCCCCAAGACCCAGAAATGCGAGTCAAATCCCCCAGCAAAACCCTCCCTATTTATGTCGGGAGAGGATAGGGTTTCCTTAGCGCTAACGCCCCGTTAGTGCATTACTGTTTGTTTTCTAAGGCAATACGAAGCACCTGGTTGGCATTCTTAACGAAGTGGACGTCGATCTTCCCCCGTATTTCTTCGGTGACGTCTTCCATGAAGTCCTTCTTGTTCTGCTCGGGAATGATGAGGGTATCGACCCCCGCCCGGTAGGCGGCGAGGACCTTTTCTTTGATCCCTCCGACGGGCATTACTTGTCCGGTTAGAGAGAGTTCACCCGTCATGGCCAGACGCGGTTTGACGGGCCGGTCTGTAAACAGCGAAGTCAAAGCGGTGAGCATCGTCACGCCTGCGCTCGGTCCGTCTTTTGGAACAGCGCCCGCAGGGACGTGAATGTGAATCTCGTTCTTCTCGAACGCTTGAGATTCGATACCCAGCTTCTTTGAATGGCTGCGCACATACGTGAGCGCGGCAGTCGCACTTTCCTTCATGACGTCACCGAGTTGACCGGTGAGAATGAGACCGCTCTTTCCGCTCGCCATTTTTGCGGACTCGACGAAGAGTACGTCGCCGCCAACGGGGGTCCACGCAAGACCGACCGCAGTGCCGGGAGCAAGCTCTCTTTCCAAGACTTCTTCACGAAGGAAGCGTGGGGCACCGAGAGCTTCTTCGAGGAACTTGGGTCCGACCGTGACTTTGCCTTTGCGTCCTTCCGCAAATTGCCGCGTAGCCCTTCTGACGAGACTTCCGATCTCTCGCTCGAGATTTCGGACGCCTGCTTCTCGCGTGTAATTTCGGATCAGGCGCTTCAGGGTGTCGAGCTTGATAAGAATTTGCTCGTCGGTGAGACCGTGCTCTTCAATCTGCTTGGGAATCAAGTGCTTCTCGGCAATCTCGATCTTTTCTTCTTCCGTGTATCCGCTGAGTTCAATAACTTCCATTCGGTCCAGAAGCGGGGGTGGAATCGTGTCGAGACGGTTCGCGGTCGTAATGAAGAACACGCGACTTAGATCGAATGTCGCATCGAGATAGTGGTCGCGGAAATTGATGTTCTGCTCGGGGTCGAGAACTTCCAAGAGAGCCGATGAAGGGTCGCCGCGGAAATCGCTGCCGAGCTTGTCGATTTCATCGAGCATCAAGACCGGGTTATTGGAACCGCATCGGCGCAGACTTTGAATGATCTGACCGGGGAGGGCGCCGATATAGGTTCTTCGGTGGCCGCGGATTTCCGCTTCATCTCTCATACCGCCGAGCGAGATGCGTCCGAACTTTCGATTGAGCGCATGCGCGATGGACTTGCCAAGCGACGTCTTACCGACGCCGGGAGGACCTGCAAAACAAAGGATCGGCTGGCGGATCCTTCCTGACTTCTTCACCTTACGAACGGCGAGGAATTCGAGAATGCGCTCCTTGACTTTGTCGAGACCGGAATGATCGTCGTCCAAGATCTTCTTAACCGCTTTTAAGTCAAGGTTGTCTTCGGTCGCAACGTTCCAAGGCATCGCGAGCATCCAATCGATGTATGTGCGAGCAACGGTGTATTCCGGTGATCCCGGATTCATACGGCGCAAGCGATCGTATTCTCGATTTACTTCTTTGAGCGCCTCTTCCGGCATTCCCGCTTTGTCAATTTTTTCGCGAAGCTCATCGAGTTCTTCACTGCGATCGTCCGATTCGCCAAGTTCGCGTTGAATCGCTTTGAGCTGTTCGCGCAGGTAGTACTCACGCTGCGTTCTTGTTAACTCGGTGTTGACCTCGGACTGCACTTTGGAAGTGAGTTCGAGAACGCGCACTTCGCGACTCAACAGTTCCAACAAGAGCCGAAGGCGGGCTTCAACGTCGATCGTCTCAAGAATCTTCTGCTTCTCTTCGACCCCGAACGTCATGTGGGCGGCGACGAGGTCGGCCATCACGTTGGTTTCTTGAACCGCCTGCGTTAAAGTGCGAAGTTCGTCAGGCAGTTGCGGCGACAAGCGAATCGCTTGCTCGAACAAAGCTGCAACAGAGCGGCGCAACGCCTCAATTTCTTCCGCCTTTTCCGCGGGAACCGCCGGCTCTTCGATGACCTCAATCTTCGCGCGCAGATAGGGAGTTTCGTGAATGTGCTCGAGGATTCTAAATCGAGAAACGCCTTGCACAATCAGGCGAACCGCATCGGGCATCTTGACAAGCGTACGGATGATAACAGCGCAGCCGTATTCATAAACGTCATCGAATGTTGGAGACTCATCTTGCGGTCGCTTTTGAGCTATTACTCCGATAACACGGTTGTTGCCGGTCACGCTCTCATCGATGAGTTGCACACTCGAATCGCGCGAAACGCTAAGCGGGGCGATCAACATCGGATAGATAACGGAGTCTCGAAGAGGAAGGATGTTGATGATGTCCGGCACCACAGGCCGGTGTTCACCTTCTCCTTCATCCTGGATAATAGGTTCCCCTTCCGTAATCAGCGGGGTTTCTTCTTCGACGGGCAGCTTCATCTCTGGCATTTAGAGGCCTTGAATAGTGATTGTCTGAGTTACGACGAGCGTCCCCACTTTAGGGATCACCACGAGGAGGAAACCGTTTTTGTATTGGGCTCTCATATTCTGCGTATCAAGTGGAACCTCTGGAAGACTTACTTCGCGTGCAAATTCACCGGACGGAATTTCCATTTGGTGAAAGCGCTTGTTCGATTCCAGGTCGTCGTCGTCGTATCTGATGCCACGGATAAGAAGGCTGTGCCGCTCGGAGAGAAACAGTAGTTGGATATCTTCGCCGCGCACCCCTGCGATCTCTGCTTTGATCGTGAAGCTTCGCTCGTCCTCGATGACATCCACGCGAGGTTCCCAGCATTTGCCAGTCGCCACAACCGGCCTTGTCCGGAGCAATTCGCCCTGCAGCCGCTGGAGATCGCTGAAAGTCCAAAACCACTCGTCAACTCCGCGGCGTGGCATGGGTTCAGTCTACCGTGGGGGCAACTTAGGTTCAACTACGTTAAGAAGGCACTGGCTATTTGAACTTAAGCACGACGTTGCGACAGCTTTCGCAAATTCACTGGGCGCAGAAATACAGAATGCAAACTACAATCGTAAGTACAGTTGGATATCCCGATTGGGAGCGTTATGAGAATTTCGGACACTGAGATTAAGAAGATTTTGAACGGCGAGTATTCGGTCGTCGAAGACATCATGAAACACGAGCGCGTGTCCGAACTCAAGCGCGAGAACGAAGATCTCATCAAGCAAGTCACAAAAGATGTGATGGAAATGCCAGACCGAGAGGCGATGGTCGCGGAGCTTAAAGCGCGGATCGAAGCCGGCACTTATAACCCCACGGGCGACGAAATCGCGGACGCGATGATTAGGCGTTCCGTGGCCGACCGGCTTAGCGGGCGCTGATTCTTCGAATATGATTTGAGGGGATTCTTCTCGCCGCCAAGGCTTAGAGAAGAATCCCCTCAAACTTAATAAAGTTTTTTCCTGGGATCTCCGCTCACGCCTCGCAAGCTCGGCTTTGAGCTACGAACCCTTTTCTTTTTTCCGGACACCAATGAATAAGTTGGAACTGATCCCGCTTGCAGGTGGCTCAGAGACATTTTTCGCCAGTCAGGTTACGAGTAGAAGAATTGATAAGGTTCCTTCTCACCGCCAGGGCTTAAGGAAGAATCCTCTCAAACCTTAATTATCTTTCTTGGAATCTACGCTCACGCCTCGTCCCGATTTCAGTGCTGCGCACTTCATCCGGGATTTCGCTGGCGCTCAACTTCGAGCGCCTTTTTCTTTTCGGGGAAACTCATTTCGAAAGGGCGGCTCCAAACCCCGCGGCTCCGCCAACCGCCAACATTTGGCAATTAAGCGGCCGCAAGTTCAACTTACTTGCCGCATCCCATCAATTTGAACAATTGGCCGTTACTCTCGCTGATGCGGCACGTACCTAGTGTATAGGAGTCTATCCTTAGCAGCACTCATCCTTTAAAGGAGTTCAAAGAAAAATGAAATCACGTAACCTCGTATCAGCCGCGTTTGCCGCTGTTCTGTTTGGTAGCGTGGTCCTGGCCCCATCGTTTGCGCTTGCGCAACGTCGTGACCGCGACAGTTCGCGAAGCCAAAGGGGATCGGTTAACAGCAGCCGGAATCAAAACCGCAACAACAATCGATCCGATAACAACCGTTGGCAAAATCGTGACAACAACAACTCGTGGAACCGCGACGGAAATCAAGACCGCGATCGAAATCACGACCGGGATCATGACCGCAACAATGACGGAAACAATGACCGGAATCACGATCGAAACCACGACGGGAATCATGATCGAGACCACGACTGGAACCACGATCGGGACAATAACAACTGGAACCACGATCGGGACCATAACTGGGACAACGATCGAGACCATGATCGATGGGATCGCGACCACGATAGAGACAGAGATTGGAATCGCCGACGTCCAGTAGTCGTCCGCCGCTATAGCTACTACAGCTATCCCACGTACAGCTATCCGTCGTACGGCTATTCGTCTTACGGCTATGATCGCCACGACAACGAATGGCGGGACATCGCGCAGGCAGCAGGGCTGCTCGCGATCATCGGACTGCTAGATCACGACGACACGCTGTTCTTTGTCGGCGCTCTTGGTGCGTTGTATTCGTATGATCGATACGATCACGATCGATACAGCCACGATCCAGCTTGCCGGTTGCGCGCTGAGTTCTTCAGCAAGCCGTACTTCTATCGCGACGGTCGAAGATACGAGCGAGAAACTGTTTATCGCGACGGCGAGCGGTATTACCGGTTTGCGTGCCGATAAATGGTTGATTAAGATTGAGGAGGTTTTCTTTTCCGCCTTTGGCTTCGAGAAGAAAACCTCCTCAAACTTAAAAATAATTTTCTTGGGATTTCCGCTCACGCCTCACTACGTTCGGCTTTGACCTCCGAACCCTCTTTCTTTTTTCCGGATCGCCTTGTTGGAAGTTACGACGCGCTCAATAAACATTTGCAATCCTTCTCGTTCCTTCCTGAACCCCTCCGTAACTTCACCATCCGTGGCTCGGTATGTTTCCCCTTAGGTTTCCCAGAAACCCAAGGGGCACCGTTGCGGTACATCCATGTACCGCTTGCAAGAGGTCTCCACCCCAATTTTTCGAGTGGTCGGAAGTTGCTCTTACCCGCGTGCCAACCACGCCATGACTCGCTGGGCAGCACGCAAAGGTCTACGGTGGAAAGGTTTGATTAGGACTTGACGCCGTTGCTTGCAATTTGCCGGTATTCCTTATATGCTGGAAATGAGGATGGATCCTAGGGTTAGCGAGCGCATTGAAGTTGTGCTCGGAGACATCACGCAGCAACGCGTCGAGGCGATTGTCAACGCCTCGAATCCGAGTCTGTTGCCAGGGACTGGTGTTTGCGGAGCTATCTACAAAGCAGCCGGCCACCGATTGTCGGTGGATTGCGCTAAGCTCGGCGGCTGTCAGCGAGGCGAAGCAAAAATGACGCCCGGGCACCGGTTGTATGCGCGCCACATCATCCACACCGTCGGTCCCGTGTGGAACGGCGGCAAAGAAAACGAAGCGGAGACGCTTGCCGCTTGCTATGCAAATTCCCTGCTTTTAGCATCACAAAACAGATTGACGAGCATCGCCTTTCCAGCAATCTCCACTGGCGTCTATGGCTATCCCATAGAAAAAGCCAGCAGAATCGCGATCAGCACCGTCGCCAACTATATCGAAAAGGAACCGAGCATACATAAGGTGGTGCTCGTCTGCTTTACTGAAGACGACGAAGCCGAATACCAGCGTGCGCTTCGCGAAGTGCTTGGCGGCGCAGCGACGATGGCCTGAAACCCAGGTATTACGGTATTAGGGTTTTACGGTGTTGCGGTTCAACGTTTACCCCGCTGTAAAACGTCGTAAGGAATGGAGAATGGTTCGAAATCGATTTGCACTATTGGCGCTTGGTCTGACGCTGCTTGCCGTCGGCTGTGGCGGAGACGGTAGCTCTATCAATAACGGAGCGATCGCCAATCAAACAGGAACGCAGAAGAACACACCCGATCAACCAAGCTCTGGCGACGTTGGCATTTTTGTCACTAACAGCGGCGCGAGCAAATACGATCACGCGTGGGTGCTGGTCAAAAAGATCGAACTGAAACTCGCGGCGGGTGGAACACGCGTCATTTTCGACGACGATCGCGGCGTGGGTTTCGACGTTATTTCATTGCGCGATAAGAGTGGATCGAAATACAGATTTATTAACGAATTGACATTGCCCGCCGGAACGTATATGTCGGCGCAGATAACGGTCGGCAAGAACGCGATTCTCTTCCCCGCCAAAGCAACTTCAGGCAAAGCGACACCGTTTGCAGGGGACGGAGACAAGGATAAAACTTTCACGGTGGCATTTGATCCGCCAAAGATGATTGGCACCGGTCACGACGATCTCGTTTTTGATTTCGATACGAGCAAGTGGAAGGTTGACAACGACAAGATCGGTGTTACTGTTTCCTCTTCTTTAGGTGCTGGTTTAGAAGACGCGGATCGGAATTCGACGACCGTGCAAAGCGGCATCGTTGATCAAGTTAAGGGCGAGGTGCCCGAGCAGAACTTCCGGCTTACCAACGCCAAATCGGCCGACGTTTCTGTGTTCACGACGAAGACCACGGCGGTGCTCAGTAGTGACACCACGAAGCCGTTTGTTCTCACGAAGGGACAGAAGCTCGAAGTGAGCGGCACCTTCGATACGAACACGCGTCGGTTCGACGCAACTTCGATTTATCTTCGCGATCCCAAAGCAACTGCTTCGCCGCAGGTCTTGGGTGTCGTTTCGACATTTGATCCAAAGAAAGACTCTTTGGAGATGACGCCGGAACTAACTCGCGGTCTTCTGCCCGATGGACTATCTGTTTCCGTTTCGTTGGGTTCTACTGCGCGGTTTTTTGGATCAAGCGGACTCGAGATTTCGAAAGATGATTTCTTTGCAGCGCTATCCGACAATTCGGTCCATGTGTTGGCGGAAGGAAGTTATGATGCAGCAAAGAATCAGTTCACCGCCAACGAAGTGCGGTTGCAGGATCCAAGTCTTCAACCAGCGGTGAAGGTCGGTGGATTTGTTAACGGTCTACAAGCCGATGCGCAGACTTTCAACGTTGTTGTAAACGACTATCAGGGATTGATGACCAAACCTGGAGTTTCAACAACCGTGAAGGTAGACGCGAATACAAAGTTCGTCGACGGCAGCGGTAAGGAGCTGAAGCCGGAGGATTTCTTTGCTCAACTTGCGACACCGAAGGTGGCAGCGGTCGACGGCGTGCTCGACTTTGCGAACGGGACTGTGAATGCGACATCGGTGAAGTTGTCGGACGCGCCTGCAGCGATAGTAAAGGCGGCCGAGAAAGCAGCGAAGACTGCGGCCAAGAAGACAGCGCCGAAGAAATAAGTTCGTAATCGCAGATCGCAGATCTCAGATCTTCTTAGCCGCCGAGAATCGGCATCGAGGTTTGTCGGTTGGTGAGCCACTCCAGTCCATCGTCTCTAACGAGCACCATTTCCTCCAATCCGAGATAGCCGCGATTGGGCATGATCACGCCCAGTTCGAGAGTGTAGACCTCGTTTGCCTGCACTTTGCGGAATGGCGATTTCCCGTATCGCTCCCACCTCGGACCAAGAGTCACACCACCATCGTGCGCAACGCGGCCGACCTGATGTCCCAGGGCGTGAAGATATTCGTCGTAGCCTTGCGCGACCAAATAAGCGCGGGCGGACGCATCAACTTCCCAGCCCATGGCGCCAGGCTTTAGCGCATTTGCGCCGGCATCGATCGCGCCGAGCACGGCCTTGAGGGCTTTGTCGACATCTTCAGGAATTGAGGTTTCATTTGGACCAGCAACATACCAACATCGCTGCATGTCGGAGGAATATTCCTGAACGACAATTCCAAGATCGATGTGAAAAACGTGACCCGGCTCGAGCTTGATGTTGTCGGATGGAGTGCCGTGCCCGATCATGGAATTCGGTCCGGAGTTGACAATGGGATTCGCCGCTCTTTGCCATGCAAAACCAAATCCCTTCTGATCTATTTCTTCGTGGATGCGCCTTTGGATTTCCGCTTCTGTTTTTCCGTTGCGGGCGAAGTCGCCAATGAGTTTGAAGAGCTTGTCCGTTTCGGCGATCGCCATTTTCATCCGCCGCACTTCATCGTCGGTTTTCTGGCTTCTCAAATTGCCAACAACAGTTTCCGCGCTAACGAGACATCCTTCGAAACGTGTTCCCTTTAGATAGCTCTCCAAAAGCAGGAACATGCCGTGAGTGATTCCATCGGCCTTGTCGTTGTCTTCGGAGAAGTTGATGCCGATTCGGGGCTGTTTGTCGGTTGGAATCAATCTTTCCAGTTCTTGAATCAGTGCGTCCTTGATTCCCTGTACGTAGGGCACCACACATGTCCAATCGCCGGATTGTTCAAACGGCTCGGCATCGTAATTGCCGACGATGACGACCCTTTGTCCATCTTTTGTGAAGAGGAATGCGGTCAGCCATACGAGGCCGACGTCGGTTAGCAGCGGCAAAACGGTCTCACCGCCGTTGAAGGTCTCGCGAACGAATGTGAGCCAAACGTCGAGATCTGAAGCGGCTAGAAGTCGAGAGGCTTGTTCAACTTTTTGGCGAGTGAGAGCGGACATCGCTGGGACGTTACCATTCCGCGTTGGGCGTCGAGGGTCGGTAAACCGTGAATCGTAAATGGTAAATCGCCGGATTGCTTCCTCCAACTTGACAAGAAATCGGACATGCGAACATCCTTTGAGCGGCTACGCCCGGAAAGAAAAAGCGGGTTCGGAGCGGAGGTCCGAGGAACGAGGACCGAAGCGTAGAACCCAAGAAAAACAGATAAAAGGGTTGAATGGTCGCTTGCAGGAGCACGACAGTGCGGTGCAAGCGACCATTCAACCCACAAGCAATGCTCAGAAGGCAAGAAAGATTGCCAGCTTGGGGAAAAGTGCGGTAGGTATGCGGAACTAGGCTCACTTCAGCCTGGTTGAACCTAAACGAGCGGTACACTCGCGCGAACTTTATGCTCTTCGGTAAGCGCTCCATGCGCGACGCTTTCGAGAGGCAAGCCGAGCGAGTGTTCCCTTCACTTTTCGGAACCGCGCTGCGGCTCACACGGTCGCGCGAGGAAGCCGAGGACCTAGCCCAAGAAGCTATTGTTCGAGCATACGAAGCATTCGACCGCTTTGACGGAACCAACTTCAAGGCGTGGATGTTGCGAATCTTGACCAACCTGTACATTAACAAGTACAGGCAGCGGCAGCGAGGTCCTCAACTCGGCTCCCTAGACGAAGAAGGTGTGAGCGAGCCGACCGGCCCGGAAGAGGATATTCCGGATCGGGCGCTCTTCGACCACCTGGTCGGGGCGGAAGTAGAAGAGGCGTTGGGAAAAGTGCCGACAGATTTTAGAGTTGCGGTTTTGTTGAGTGACGTCGAAGGGATGAGCTACCAAGAAATCGCTGATATTACAGGTGTACCGATCGGGACGGTGAGGTCCCGGATCGCTCGAGGCAGAGCAATATTGAGAAGGCAATTGACAGAATTTGCAAAAACTGAAGGATATTTGAAGGGTACTGAAGAATGATCGATAACGAGAAACTGAATGCCCTAGTCGACAACGAACTGGATCCGGCCACGCGCGCCGAGGTCGAAGCGTTGCTGGCGCAAGATCCAAACACAGCCGCACACGTGGGCTCGATCAAGGCGATCAAGTCCGCCCTCCAAGATCACGTTCAGCCCGTTAAGTGCGATGACGAGTGGAAGGCTTGCGTTAAGCGTCTGAACGAAATCGACAAGTCGCGCAAGACCAAGTTCGTGATCGATCGATACGCATGGGCGATGTGCTCCGTGTTGTTCATCTTCATCTTCGCGGCGGGAATGCTGAACCGCTCCAACCCTGGCCTCCACACCACGACAGGCGAATTGAGCCGCGCGGGAATGGAGAAGCCGGTGCGAGATGTTTATCACTGGCTGAAGAGCGAGCTCGGTGTGACACCGGTCGTTCAGCAACGCGATCTCACGGTGGTGGGCGCGAGCCAGGGTACAGAGTCTGGACATGTGGTCGCTTCGATTCACCTTCGCGATGACAAGGGCGACATGAACTTGACCGTCGTCGGTCCGCAGATGGATCCAAAGCTTCCCTCCGATATCTGGGCAGAGGGCGTCACTCCCATGGGCGATGGCGTTCACTACTCATGCCAAACCGGCGAAGCAACATCCGTCGTGTGGAAGGATCGCGGGATCGTCATGATGCTCACGGCCAAGCGCGACGCTGAGGAGCTGCGAGACATCTCGAATTCGATTTCCTGGCAGCGGCAGAGCCAGCCGTAAACCAGGCACGAACGACTCAAGACCCATCGGCATAATCACTGCCGGTGGGTCTTTCTCATTTTCATCAACTGCCTCCGCAGGGGCTTGGCCTGCTTATGTCTTTTTAAGGGGCGCTGTTATCCACGGCGTTTAGGGCGATTTTGAATCTAAATCTGCGCGTTGCCTTGGTCTTTTCACCAGTAAGCGGGCGTCCGCTTCCGTCCCACTACGAGTTGTTTGAAAGGTCGGTATGCCGTAACATTCGTTTGTAGTTTGGTGCGCGTTGCACCAATGCGGTTGACCCGATGTTTAGGATGCTGAAAAAGAGGAGCGGATTCTCGCTCATTGAACTGCTTGTGGTGGTGTTGATCCTCGCCGTCTTGGTGGCGATCGCCATCCCCTTCTATCTGAAGTCGGTTACCGATTCCGAAGAAAACGCGTGCAAAACGAACATGTCGTCCATTGCGGTGGCCGAGCAGGCCCAGCGAGTACGCGACGTCGGCAACTACTTCTCGGGAACGGTTGATTCGGCGGCGGCAGCCGACAACGGCCCGCTTCGCGATCTGCACAACGCAGTTCCTAAATGCCCCGGAAACCTCGCGGAGGGTTATACGGTAGAGGCAGATCCCGCTGGTGGGTTTATCGTGCGATGCACGAACCCGAAGCACCACTTCCAGTGGCACAACGGTAAGTGGGAAACCTACTAAACTTTGATTTAGTTTAGGAATTGATCGACTATTTCTGCCGCTAGCTTGCAGAAATAGTCGATCAATTCCTTTTTCTGTTTTCTTGGGTTCTGCGCTCACGCCTCGCTTCGCTCGGCTTTGAGCTCCGAACCCGCTTTTTTCTTTTCGGATTCTTTAAGATGCTGGATGCTAGATCCTGGATGAATGCTATGGGGAGATAAATGCGATTTCGGATTCTGTTATCGCTCCTATCGCATCAATCGCATCAATCGCATCAATCGCATCAATCGCATTAATCGAATTCCCTCTAGCATCTAGCATCTAGCATCTAGCATCCTGGAATCTTAAATCCTAAATGAGATCAAGCTCCGTCCGATCCGTGGAGCTTAACCATCTTGTTGTAGAGGCCGAACATTAGGAACGTCGGCGCCCACAGCCCGATAAAATTGGAGAACTTCTGTTTTCCTGTCATCTGCATCACAGCCGATAATCCAATCGATCCGAGTGCGGCCCACAAGAACGTATCGGATGGAAGCTTTGCCGTCTGCTGTTCAATTGTGCGAGCGATCGGCCCTTCTTCGTGCTCGACTTTAGGATGAGTTTTTGGCTGCCGGTCCATGGTCATTGTTTTCATGAGAAATTGTCCTCCTGGTAGGTTAGGTAGGTTCTGGACTAACCGCAAATTGAGGCAGTTCCTATCTACGGTCGCTGCGCGGGAAAAGGCCGACGACTACCAATCTCGGATCTGGAATCTCGGATCTGAAACCACAGGTTGGTCACCGGCATTCAGATCCGCGATCCGAGTTCCGAGATTCGAGATTGAAAGCCTCCGCAGACCGCGGAGCATCTGCAAACCCTATCACCCTTCGGTCATGTCTTCTTGCTCTCTCGCTTGCTTTTCATACTTCGCGAGGATTTTTATGTTTGCCCGCTCGACCGAGTTGAGCGATTTATCAGAGTATTTGGAACTCGCCTTATACCAAGGAAGGCTAGCGAAATATCCTTGCAGCCACTTGTTCTTAAACACCTTGCCACGCCGAGCGTAAATCTCATCGCGAAGCCTTGCCGCATCGTCGGACATCATCCCATTTAGATCATCTTCGGTTAGTTTCGACTTGCTTAGAGCAAGGTGAAGCTCGTTCTCTTTCTTCAGAATCACAGCGACGTTCTGCTCGTCGATTCGAGACAGCTGCGGCGTCTTGCCTTTGGGTAGCGGTGCGTACCAGTCTTGCTGATCGAAGTGGTCTTGAATCCAAGGCGTGTGAAATCGCGCACCGTGAATCGCGTAGATTTCGTTTCGCAGCAAGCGCAAGTCGTAGAGGTTAGATTTAGAAATCAGCTCCGGCTTTATCGGTTTTTCACCGTAGGCAAGAAGGTCGCCTGGCATCAGAGAGGTGCCGATCAGCTTGGATTCTTCCTTAGCCATAAGAGCCATGTTTGCCTTCTCGTGCGCGTTTAGACTCTTGGGATCGTAGTGCGCAGCGGGCTTATACCAATACCGGGCCTCGAAGTAGCTCTGGATCCATGGCTCATCGTCAAAGCGCTTGCCATGGATCGCCTCAATCTCCGCGCGCATCACGTGGAGCGCCACACGAGAAAGGTTCATTTTCTGCTTAGGAATGTCTTTGTCCTTCCAGAAACGTAAATCACCCGGCTGAACTTCCGCGTGTTGGTCTGCTTCCAGCTTCCGAACGATGTCGAGGTTCTTACGCTCGGTGTCGTTGAGCATCGAGTTCGAGAATTTGGGATTGGGTTTGTACCATTTCTCTTGGCTCAGCCAAGCGCGAATTTTGGGGGTTCTAAATTCGCGCCCATGCCTTCCGAAGATTACAGCTCGCGCATAAGTTGGGTAGTCGCCGCCTTCGTCGATTCCATCTACTGTCAACAGAACCTGATCGTCTTCCGTAAGGATTTTCGTTCGATAGGGAAAATTCCCGAAATACTTTGTCGAAGGATCTGCCGGAGCGCCCTTCTTGACACACTGAGCCGCCGCTGCCCCGGATGCGAACAGCGTAATCGTGATAACAAGAACGGTGAGTGCGGGCTTCATTGGTTTTCAGACTTCATGTTACGATTACCTGCTCGGTTGCTTCAAGCAGAACGCCTTCTACAAAGTGAGACTGGCGTTCAACACAAAATGTATCGCACTCAGCTAGTCGTCTCACGGAACTGCAATCGCAACGTATATAGTATTGAATCAGGGCCCACCGCTGAACCTGCAAAGTGAACAAAGTGGCGGGTGGCCCGTCTTGGCTTGAGGTCTTCCCCCTGAATGGAAATGCAGCCTGCAATTGCCCGCTCTGATGAACTCGTTTCAAGCCATGCCAACGAGGTTGGATACGACTTTGTCGATCTCCAGACCTTCAAGCCCGATGAGGCCGTTTTGGAACTGGCGCCAGGCGAGTTTGCCCTGCGCAATCAGGTGCTCCCCCTCGCGATTGAAGACGACACGATGTTAGTCGCGATCGGGTCGCCCGATTCGCTGACTGCGGTCGATGATCTGGGAATCCTGCTGCACATGCACGTGCGGGCGGTTCTTGCCGACCCCGCCCTGATCCGCGAACGGATTGAAGAGTTCTTCCTCGAGCGGATTCTTGCCAACTTGTCGGGCGATGACACGGCGGCGGAGATTGATGACACCACCGACCTCGCCGACCTTCAGAAGATGGCGGGCGAGACGGCAGTCGTCCAAACCGTCAACCTCATCTTTGCCCAGGCCGTCCGCGATGGAGCGAGCGACATCCATATCGAGCCCTATGAGCGCGATGTAAAAGTTCGCTATCGCGTGGACGGCATGTTGAACGATGTGATGCATCCGCCGAAGCGAATGCACGCCGCCATTGTCTCGCGCCTGAAGATTCTTGGCGAGATGAATATCGCGGAGCGACGCTTGCCGCAAGACGGACGAATTAAGTTGACGATCGCTGCTCGATCGATCGACGTTCGTGTTTCGATCGTGCCCACCGTTTTTGGCGAGCGCGCGGTCATGCGTATTCTTGATAAGTCCACCGCGGTGTTGGGCTTGACTGAGTTGGGAATGCAGGCTGACACGTTCGAGAAATTCAAACGACTGATTCACCTCCCGCATGGAATTATTCTCGCCACCGGTCCCACCGGTAGCGGTAAGTCGACATCCCTCTATGCGGCGCTGCAAGAGATTTGGTCACCGTCGACGAACATTCTTACGATTGAAGACCCGGTCGAATATCAGGTCTCAGGAATTGGCCAGATCCAGGTTCGCCCTTCGATCGGCCTGACCTTTGCCAACGGATTGCGCAGCATCGTGCGACAAGACCCAGACGTAATCATGGTCGGTGAAATCCGAGACCACGAGACGGCGGAAATTTCCATTCATGCGGCCTTGACGGGTCACCTGGTGTTTAGCACGCTCCACACGAACGACGCACCGGGCGCAATCACCCGATTGCTGGACATGGGTGTTGAGCCGTATTTGGTGGCATCGTCTTTGATCGGCGTTATCGCCCAACGCCTGGTACGACGCGTGTGCTCGAATTGTGGAGCACCCGCGACGTTCTCAAACGAGATTCTTCGTGGTGTAGGTGTTTCGCAAGCTGATCTCACAACCCATACGTTGAAGTCCGGAACGGGATGCGACAAGTGCCAGGGCACCGGCTTCAAGGGCCGACAAGGTTTATTTGAGATTCTGATGATCGATGAGCCGATCCGCCGCATGACGGTGGATCGCAACTCATCCAATGACATGCGCGCGCACGCGATCGAACATCAGGGAATGCGCACTCTGATCGGAGATGGCAGGCTGGCCGTTCTTGCGGGACGGACGACGCCGGAAGAAGTATTGCGCGTGTGCCAGCGCGAACTTGTATGACGACTTTTGCTTACGTTGCGCTAGATAGCTCCGGAAAGAGAGCGTCGGGATTCGTTGATGCAAATGACCGCGATGCTGCCATTGCAACTCTCACAACTCAGGGTCGCATGGTCCTGGAGATCAACGAGGAAGCAAAATCCACTCCACAGAAGAAAGCTACATCCGGACGCATTAATAAGGGCGATGTTGCTCTCTTCACGCGACGAATGTCTGATCTTGCTGCGGCGGGTCTTCCGTTAGATCGAGTGTTGCAAGTCGTTTCCGAGCAATCAGAAAGTCCGCGTTTGGCAGCGATTGCCGAGCAGGCGTTGGAAGAGGTTCGCGGCGGTTTGCCCGTATCGGAAGCGCTTGCGATGTATCCGAAGATCTTCCCGAACGTCTACACGCAGACGTTGCGCGCGGGCGAAGCTAGCGGTCAGTTTCCAGAAGTTGCGGGACGGCTCGCGGACTTTCTAGAGAAAGAAGTTGCGCGACGCAGTCAAATCGTTTCGTCGCTGACTTATCCCGTGATCCTCACCGCGTTTGCGATCGGCGTTGTTATTTTCTTGCTCACGTTCGTAATGCCGAAGTTGACCGCTGTGTTCGCCGACTTGGGTGGATCGTTGCCCGCGTCAACCCAGTTTCTCCTCGCAATCACAAACGTTCTGACCCACTACGGTTTGTTCATCTTAGGCGCGATTGTGGCAGGCGGACTGTTGTTCAAGGCGTGGGTTTCCACGGATGCAGGGGCGACGGCGCGCGACGCTTTTTTCTTCCGCTTGCCGATCGCTGGACCTGTGATCAAGAAAGCGGTCGTGTCTCGATTTGCGCGAGTTTTAGGAACCCTGGTTTATGGCGGCGTTCCGATTTTGGAATCGATCCATATCTCAGGCATGTCAGCCGGCAACCGAACCTTCACAAAAGGAGCGGTACAGGTCGAGAACGATGTGCGCGAGGGTCGCTCAATCGCAGAAGCAATGCGCGATGCGGGTCCATTCCCGCCCGTGCTGACTCACATGGTAGCCATTGGAGAAGAAACGGGAGACCTACCGAAGATGCTCGGGCGCGTGTCTGAGAGCTTGGACTTCGAAGTCGACAACAGCGTGCGACGAATTGTGGCGTTGGTGGAGCCGACGATCATCTTGACGATGGGTCTGCTGGTCGGCTTCGTAGTCTTGTCGGTGCTGCTACCGATCTTCCAGGCGCAGGAGCTTGTTAAGTAGGTATTCGGTGTTAGGTATTGGGTGTTTGGTGAACAGATTCTAATCAAATGCGTTTGAGCAAATTGCAAAATAAGAGAAATAAGTAGGAACGATGAGAGGAAACGAGAGGACAAAGAGGACGATGAAAAGGATTAGGAGGGGCTTTACCCTCATTGAATTGATGGTCGTGGTTGTGATCATCGCGATTCTCGCGGTGATGATCGTGCCCCGAGTCATTCAACGACAAGAGGATGCCAAGAGAACTAAGGCGCTTTCTGACATTTCAGAACTCGACAGCGCTCTTCAACATTACTATTTGGATACAGGTTCGTATCCGACTCAGGAAGAGGGGTTGAATGCGTTGCGCAACCCGCCTCAAACCGCGAAGGATTGGCGCGGACCGTATTTGCAGAAACCACTTCCTCCAGATCCATGGGGCACGCCATATCAATATGAGTGCCCAGGAGAGAATGGCGAAGACTTTACAGTGCTGTCCTACGGAAAGGACGGCCAGGCGGGCGGAGACGGACCCAATGCAGATGTTACTGAGGGTACCGACGAGCAGAGTCAGTAAGCGACGAGGATTCACCCTCATCGAGATGGGAGCGGTCATCGTTCTCATCGCCTTGTTCTCAATGATGGTCGTTCCATCGATCGCTCATTGGCAACAAGGGCAACCGGCAAGAGAGTTTCCCGGGAAGCTCCTTCGGCTAGTCTCGCGCGCGAAGCAAGAGGCGATATCAAAAAGAGAGTCGCGTTCGATTGGATATGACGCGACGACCGACGAGTTTCGTATGTTTTGGACAGATCCGCAGACTCAAGTAGAGCAAGAAGGAGGACGCCTCGCGGTTCCGAGCGACATGCAACTCGGTCGCGTGACCAATCTTGGCAATGACATCTCGGTCGCGGATTGGAAGATCACGTTTTATCCGGATGGAACTGCGGAAGATGCAGGAATCGAAGTCGTAAAAGAAGACCGGTACGTGACGATTTTTACAAATAATTCGGGGCAGATCAAAGAGACGCGAGATCCACTGCCGGAGCAGAGCGCCGTACGTTGGAAAGCAGGAGAAAATGAAGTCCGCAGCCAATAAGGGTTTCACGCTCATTGAAGCGATGGTTGCAAGCGTTCTCGTTGCAGTCGGGGTGACCGCTGCCCTGCGCGGCTATGCCGCCCTAACCCACACGCAAGCGATTTTGCAAGAGCGCGATCGCATGCAAAGACTTGCCGTTTCCAAATACGACGAGCTGACCGCACAAGACATCACCGCCGCAGCTCCGAACGGCGATTTCAGCGACTACGGCGACACACGCTATAAATGGGAGCTGGCAATCGGCACTACCGCCACCACGGGCCTGGATACCGTGCAATTGACGGTGACGGCGATTGATGCGACCGACACAAATCAGGTGCAGATCAACGGCCTCGCCTACGTTCCGCAAACGTCGACGACGGGGGCAGCAGGATGAGACGAAGTGGTTTCACTCTCATCGAGCTATTGGTGGCCGCGATCATGGTCGCGATCATCTCGCTTTCTCTTGCCGGTGCATTCCGCTACGGGATTTATTATCAAACACACTCTGAATCTTCTCGAGACGCGGAACTCGAACGCACGCAGTTTGAGGATCGTGTTCGTTCCCTCCTAGAGAACGCAACGGTGAGCACCGATGCGACGAACAACGCCGTGTTCTTTCTCGCCGGATCGGATGCCGCGGGTTCCGATGAGCGATTAACGTTCACCACGACGATCCCCTACATCAGCGGCGCGCAGATGGATTCGCAAGACGATTTCGAAACCCAGAACGCGAACATCGGCCCACAAGGCGGATTGGAAGAGATCTCGTTTGGTCTTTCGCCCGTCGGACAAACGACGCAGACGTCGGGTTTGTTTCTTAGAGAACAGCGACCCGCAGACGGCGACTCGACCCAAGGTGGAACGGAGTCTGTCCTCGAACCAAACGTCACTGCGATTCAATGGGAATTCTTCGATGGACTGACGTGGCAGACCACTTGGGACACCGCTCAAACAAATCGTCGCATTCCGTCAGCCGTGCGCGTGACCTACCAATTGTCTAGCGATCAAGATCAACACGTATTCATCGTGCGGCTTGCGAGAAGCGATGTGACTCCGGACAACCCAGTCACCCAATCGTCAGGAGCGGGCGCATGAAAAGACGCGGCGCAATTATGGTCATGACCTTGCTGATCCTGACGGGCTTGGTCGCCATTCTCGCCGGTGCCGCGGCAACATCACGATTGGCGTTTAAGGCCAGTGTTAATCGCATGGAAGAGCGACGAACGGCAATTGCCGCCGACGCCGCTTGCCAATACGTGATCGCCACGCTAACCACGCAGAGCAAGACGGCGATCACTCCAAACGATGACTGGGTGACATTGGGCAACACCGGCAACGATCGATTCACTTATGGGCAGGAGTCGTTCCGCATCCAAATCGTCGACGCCGCATCGCGAATCAATCTGAACACGGTAGGTCAAGCGCAACTCACGCAAATGAATTTCACGGAAGAGCAAGTTGATTCCTTGCTCGACTGGAGAGCAGCCGGACAAAGCGCTAGGACCAACGGCGCAAAGGACGCCTACTACAATGAGCTGCCCCAGCCGTACAACACCGCGCTTCGACCTCTCAACTCGATTGATGAGCTTCTGCTCGTGAAAGGATTTACGGCGGCAGACCTCATGAAGACGATCGATCAGCAAGAGAACGCGAGCGCAAACGGAACGACAACCACTACAACAACCACATCGAGCGCAACGGGCGAACCGACCCCGATCCTCTACGACATGATCACCGTCGATTCCGTTTCGAACGACGTAGGCGCGAATGGTCAGCCAAAACTCAACGTCAATTCCAACGCGACCAACATGCAGCGTCTTCTGCAGCTAGGCTTCCCTCCCAATCTCGCGGGCGCGATCATCCAGCGCCGAATCACAGGGCGCCCATTCACAGGCTTGGGGCAGATTCTCGCCCTTCCCGGCGTCAACACGAGAACGGCGGCTTTGATCCTGGACAACCTCTCAATAACGGGAACGGCACGAGTTACGGGCAAACTGGATCTGAATACGGTCGGCCAGGACGTATTAAATACGATTCCCAACATGACTGCAGACCAGGTTCAAGCGATCGTACAACAGCAACAAACCGGGTTCACGAGCCTGGGACAGATTGCCAGTTTAGGAATATCTAACCGGGACTTACAAAACCTTGCGGACCTGTTCAGCGTCAACACACAATCATTTATCGTTCGAATTCTTGCCCAAGCGGGCGGCACTCAAAAGGCTTATGAAGCAGTTATTTCCATCGAAGACGCCCAACCCAAGGTCGTTCGCATGACGGCAGCTCCTGAAGGCGCGGAAACGCGTTGGGGCTGGACCGATGACACGGTCACGGATACAGCCATCACAGGAGGAACATCAACCTCGTGAGCACTAAATCCGGCAGTGCTTCGGTCGTCGTTGAATGGTCGCCTGGCGCGGTCGCGGCGTACGATTCGCATTCGCACAAGACGGTGCGCGGCGGTTCGTTGGGCGAGATCGTTGACTCATTGAGCTCGCGTGATGTCGTCGTCGCCGTCGGACGCCGCGCTTGCTTTGTGCGATCCGTTACGGTTCCCGATGCGCCCAAGAGCGATCTCCTTCAGGCGTTAAGTCTTTCCATCGGTCAACACGTTCCGATTGGGACGGCCGATGCTTGCATCGATCTGAAACTCCTTTCCGACGTAAGCTCTGATGGACGATCTGCAACATTGGTCGCGATGCGCGCCGCAGATTTACGAACGCTATACGACGAAGCAAAGCACGCAGGCATCAAGATCATCGCAACGCTTCCCGCCGCATTTGGGTCGTGGTTGGTCGCAAGCAACACCGCGGTTTCTGATTGCGCAACGGTCTCGCAGGGTGCGGAAGGAATCGGAGTCGATCTCATTCAAGGCGGTGAACTTAGATATAGCCGAGCACTTCCTCCGAACTCTTACAATGGACAACTCGCTCCCGAAATCGCGAGAACGTTTAGCGCAGCCGGTGTCGGAGCAATGCCAACACTCGCAGCAGGAGTCAGCGTTCCGTCCGCGGTTTACAACGTCGAGAAGACACCGCTAGAAGCACTCAGCGGAACAGGTTGGACTTTGCCGGGCGTCGAATTCGAACTTCCGGAAGCGGTCCAAGCGCGAGCTAAATCAGCGCAAGCGGGCAAGTCAAGACTTGCCGCGTTGGTATGCGTTGGAGCGGCGTTGCTTTTGGGCTATGCCTATATGGAGTGGTCGAGCGCGGAAAGCGTCGTCCGCTCACAGCAGTCTCGCGTGAACAAGCAAACAACTACGTTAAAGAACACATTGGCAACCAGCACATCGGCTTCAACGTTGGAGTCAAGCCGTGTCGATGTTTTGAAGCGCGCCTTCGAGCCGGGGCAAAGCCTAGGTGATGTCGCAATCGCGGTGAGTAACGATCTACCTAAAGATGCATGGCTCACAAACGTCAGCTTGAGACGCGGAGAGCTGCTGCAACTCCGCGGCACCGCGATGACCGGACAAGGCGTGACAAATTATTTGAAAGCACTCAATGCAGATAAGCGATTACGCGATGTGAAGTTGGTATTTGCCAACAACAGCTTGATTGAATCGACACCGGTCGTGCAGTTTGCGATCACCGCGTTTCCGATTGGCAACTTGCCTCTAATCGACAAGAAGGCGAAGGGGAGCAAATGAAGGCAAACGTATCCGCTGAAATGGGAACGCGAATCGCCTTATGGATTGGCGTCCTCGGCATCGTCGCGGGAGTCGCATTCCTCGCCCTCGTGCCAAAGCCGAACACGGCCCTGATATACGCGAAGCAAAAAGCGCAAGAGCAAAAGATATTGGTCCAGGGCGTCAAGACGCAGAAGGAGTATGACGATCTTCACGCGACCGTCGCGAAGCAGACCTGGAACGGCGGCGCACAAGATGTCGGCCCCGGCGCGCTTCAGTCTATGAACGCCCTCGCGACCAAATACAGGGTGAAACTGTCCGGATTCCGTCCAGAACGGACAACCCAGGCAAGCAGCCTTAACCTGCTTCCCTACTCGGTTACGGCAACCGGCGGATATACCGACGTACTCGGCTTTGTGAAGGCAATTGAGAACCCTGACAACAAACTGGCCGTAGACTCAATACAGATAGCGTCTTCCGAAGCGAACACGGACCAGGTCATTGCCACAATCGGCATTACCGCCTATCAAGTGAGCGACGAGGCGAAGCATGTTTAAAATTTCAAAGCCCCTGATGTTTGTATTAGTAGGCGTTATTGCGGTAGCGGCCTATCTGATGACATCTCCAACTGCGCCGACGCGAACGACAAAGAAGAACCTTCCCAAGCCGAAGGTGTTGGTGAGCAGCGCACAGTACACGAAGGAAGATTACGAAGCCAAGTTCCCCACTGTCGCTCTTGCCTCGCGCAGCGCATTCCAACCGCTCGTGATGAGAAAGAACGGCGCGCTTTTAGCGGCACTCGCAGCCTCCGGAAATATTCCCGCCGACTTCGCGGGCGGCGATCCCAATTGGGCTTGCACCGGAACTGCAGAAGTGGATGGCGTTCGGCAGGCGCTGATCGAGAATAAGTCGATCAACGACGGAGTTTTTCTCAAGCAAGGCGACCATTGGAAGAACTGCGTGGTCAGCCAAGTATTGGAAGATGGCGTGGTGCTAGTGGGTCCAGGCGGCGAAGCCAAGTCAATCCAAGTGAAGCAGGATGTGGCTCAAGCGTTAGGCGACATTGATCTTTCCGGGAATATTCCCGTTCAACCTCAATTAAATGGCGCAATCGGCGGTCCAATGGGCCAGCCAGGCGGCGGTGGACAGATTACGCAGGTTCCGGCACTGCCGCAACCGCAACCCGAAACAGCAACGATAGAAACGGATGATAGCAATGGTGGTTAAGAAACTCTTACTTTGCGTGGTGATGGCGCTCCCTCTGCTTGCGCACGCCCAGTTTGATCTCGGCGGAGGCGAGACCTCGTCCGGGAGTCCTTGGAAGAGTTTGAAACTCAATCCGAAGACGCGCGTGAAGCTCGACTTCAAGAACGCGAATCCCGACATGGTGATCAGCTTCTTGACGAAAGCGTCCGGCGTGACGATCGTCAAAGATCCCGCGTTGAAGACGCCGATTACGATTACCACCGCGAAGCCAGTTCCGCTGGATGACGCATTTTCGATCTTCTCATCGATGCTCGACGTTTACGGTTTCAACCTGCAGAAGTCGAATTCGATCCTCGTCATTCGCAAGAAACCGGAGAAGAGCGCGACACCGCAAATCGACTTTTCTCAATTCCAGAACTTGGGCAATGGCGACGGAGGCGGAGATCAAAACTCGCTGAAGATCTATCCGATAAAATATGCCAACGCAACGGAAGTTGCGCGCGTCATCAACGACGTCTATGCCCAGAGCGGAAACCAGAATAATGGTTTCAACTTTGGAGGCGGCCGATTTGGTGGCGGTGGAGGAAGATTCGGCATCACCCTCGGCGCCCCCGGCGGAGGAGGCGGTGGTGGCGGCGGCCGCGGCGGTAGGAATCAGCCGAATATCCGCGCATCCGCTGACGACTACAGCAACTCGGTCATCGTCAACGCGCCGTCGCGCCAGCAGAACGAAGTCGAGAACCTAATCACTTCGCTCGATAAGCAAACGACACAACCACAGCAGACGCACGTTTATCGACTCACCTATGCGGCGGCAACTGACATCGTCGCAGCGGTTCAGAACGTTCTGGTTTCGAATGCCCCGCAAGGACGAGGCGGTTCGACGACGAGCAACATCCCGTTCGAGCAGCGATTCCAGCAGGCGGCACGTCTAGGTGGCACACAGGCGGCGTTCGGAACAGTTGTGGCAGATGCGCGCACGAACTCGCTTGTTGTGACGGCTACAGAAGAGAATCTGAAGATCGTCGAGCAGGTTATTGAGCAGTTGGATCAGCCCGTGGCGCTGCAGAACGGAGTAATCGTTATTCCGCTTCAGAACGCGCGAGCTGACTTAACCGCTCAAGTTCTGAATCAGGCGTTAAGCGGACGAAATAATGGAAACGGCAACGCGAACAACTTCAATCAGCCTGGCCGAAACAATAACAACAACCGGAACAACTTCGGCAACAACAACAATAATCGCGGCGGCGGACCTTCAGATCCAAATGCAATGCCTCTCAACATGGAGGACGCAAACGCAACCGCGGGTCCGTTGGCAACGACGGTTGATGTAGCGCAAGGATTCCAGTTCTTTGGTGGCGGAGGCGGCTTCAACCGACAAAATCAGCAGAATCAGAATCAGACTGCGCGCGATGCGTCGGGACGAGTCATCAACACGCAGAACCCTGCGGGCAATGTGCAGGTGATCGCCGACCCCACGACGAACAGTTTGATCGTGGTAGGAACGCCTGAGAACACTGATCTTGTGCGGTCGATTGTCGATCAACTCGATAAGGTCCCACAGCAGGTGATGATCGAGACGTTGATCGTTGAAGCATCACTCGACGCGACGGACAAGTTGGGCGTGGAATGGAACTTCGCGCAGCAAAAGGCGTTCGGCACGAATGCAACCGGCACCGGCGCAATCAAGTTCCCTGGCACACCGGCGCAGAGCGCGGCGGGTTCGGGCTTCACTTACACGATCGCAGGCAAGGACTTCAGTGCGTTCATCAATGCGCTGAAGACGGATCAGAAATTCCAGATCCTGTCCACGCCTCGCATCTTCACATCCAACAACACGCAGGCCGAGATCAACATCAGCCAGCAGGTTCCGTACGTGCTGAGCCAGCAGACGGATACCAATGGCAACGTGATCTTCAACTACGCGTTCCAGGATGTTGGAATCGTGTTGACGGTTACTCCGCGTATCTCGGCTAACGGAATCGTGACGATGGACGTTATCCAAACGGCGAACGACCTGCAAGGATTCACTTCGTTCAACGCACCGATCGTTAATCAGCGTGAGGCGGATACAACGGTCTCCGTCAACGACGGAGAAACGATCGTGCTTGGCGGAATCATGAGAACTACCGTCAACTCGACGACCAACAAGATTCCGCTTTTGGGAGATATCCCGATTCTCGGCAACTTGTTCAAGTCAACAAGCAAAGAGAAGCAGAAGACGGAACTCCTCGTCTTCCTCACTCCTCACATCGTGAAGAATGCGGATGATGCGGCGAAGGTCAAGAAGGACACGGTGGACAAGCTGAGTCCTGGCACGAAAAATTCGATTAAAGATGCCCTAGGCAAGGGCGACGGAAACAAGGGAGGAAATTAATGAGAAAGCTATTAGTGATTGCCGCATTAGCGGCGCTTGCGTCCCTCAGCTTTGGTCAGGGTCGCATGTTTATGATGGGTGGTCGAGGCGGCGGTAGCGGTCTGCAACTCGCGATGCGCGACGACGTAGCGAAAGAGCTAGGTCTCACCGCCGAGCAGAAGACGAAGCTTCAAGACGCAGCAGATGCAAGGCGCGAAGAAATGCGCGCGCAGTTCCGCGGCGGCGGTCCTGGTGGTCCCGGCGGCGGCGATGGCAATGGTCCCGATCGCGCCGAAATGGAAAAGATGATGAAGGAGATGCGCGATAAGGAAAACAAGATCCTTGGCGACATCCTTAGCGCCGATCAGATCAAGCGCCTGAAAGAGTTGCGCATTCAAAGATCAGGCAACAACGCAATCATGGATCCCGAAGTCCAGAGTGCTCTGAAGATGACGGATGCTCAGAAGAAGCAGGTTTCCGATCTCCAGGAGAAGCAGATGGAAGCAGGTCGCACGCTCTTCGAGAAGATGCAAAACCAAGAGATCGATCGCGACGAAATGCGAAGCACCATGGAGAAGAACGGCAAGATCATGTCGGACGAGCTCGCCAAAATCCTAACCGCAGATCAGAAGAAGCAATTGGCGGACATGGGCGGCAAGCCGTTCAAGTTCGACGAAAGTCTGGACAACCAACGCGGTCCCGGAGGCCGATAAATCGCAGATCTTAGATCGTAGATCGCAGATCTAGATTCAGAAGAAGGGCTCCGACGAGAAGTCGGAGCCCTTCTTCTTTTTTGAACCTGTTCCGTCGAGCACGACCGCTTACTTGAACATTCACCTGCCCGGAACGTTCAAGCCAAATAGCCCCTCGCAACCCGCACTGCGGTCTTCTGCAAGTGGCCAGAATAGTTTAGAGAAATAAAGTAATGCGGCTGGCAAAAGGTTGGATTTGGGCTTTCGTTTTCGGTGTGGCTCTCCTGGCGTTAATCGGATGGCGCGTAGCCACTAACAAGCAGCAAGGCGGTGCGATGACCAATGACGCTGGGGCGAGCAGAAAGCGCCCCGCAACGGTCGAAGTGGCAACTGCAAAATCCGCCGACATTCTCAACACCGTCGACCTTGTTGGCGACATCGAATCGCCGCAGTCAGTCGATATGTCGCCGAAAATCACGGGCCGCATCGAGATGCTCCAAGTACGCGAAGGCGACAAAGTGAAAGTCGGCCAAGTGCTTGTCCGTATTGACCCGAGCGATCTCAATCAACAAATTTTGCAGGCGCAAGCAGCGGTTGCCGAAGCAAAAGCAAAGCTTGCGCAGGCGCAGCTCACGCAAGGATCGACAAATGTTGGTGTGCTTTCGCAAGTCCAGCAACAGCAGGCAGGAGTTACAAGTGCGCAGGCTGACTACAACCAGACGCAAGAGAACTACGCCGCGCAAGTGCAGAGCGCGCAATCCGACGTGACCGACAATGCGGCAAAGCTGAATTCGGCAAATGTTCAGGTCAAGAATGCGCAAGCATTGCTCGCGCAGCAGCAATCCAATTTGAAAAACGCGAACACGAAGTTGCAACGAATGCAAACCTTGTTTAGTCAGGGCGCGATTTCGCAGCAGCAACGAGATGACGCACAAACCGCGATGGAAGTGCAGGAGCAAGCGGTCAATGTCGCGGAAGGACAAGTGGCCTCGGCCCAAGCGAGTGTTACTTCGGCGCAAGCAAGCCTCAGCTCTTCAAAAGATCAGTTGAGCATTACGAAGAAGAAGGGTGTTGCCGACATCGCAGCTGCCAAGGCCAAGCTCCAGCAAGCGCAAGCAAGTTTGAACGCCGCCGTTGCCAACAAATCGCAGGCGCCCGCCTATCAGGCGAGCATCGATGCATTGCAGTCTGCCGTAAACGTTGCCGAGGCGCAGTATGAGGCCACAAAAGTGCACCTCGGGGATACGATTTTGAAATCGCCTATCGATGGTGTGGTGACGGCGAGAGCGGCAGATCCTGGTGATCTCACTTCCCCCGGCAAGAGTGTCCTCACCGTGCAGTCCTTGGATTGGGTTTACGCGAACTCTTCGGTATCGATCGACGATGCCGGTGGCATTCACGCGGGGATGAACGCGCAAGTTACCGTCGATGCGATTCCCGGACAGATTTTCACTGGCCCGATCACCAACATGAATCCTAGCGCCGACACCGAGAGTCGCCAATTCGGCATTCGTGTCCGCTTGGACAACGCCCTTAAGCTTCTAAAGCCGGGCATGTACGCGCGCGTTGCCATCATCACGCAAAACGTGCACGCAGATGTTGCGGTGCCGATTGAGGGCCTCGACACGAAGGACGGAGCGTCAACCGTCACGATCGTTGACAGCGACGGGATCGCGCACGTGACGCCGGTGATAACCGGCGCCACCGATGGAAAAGTTACGCAAATCAAGAGCGGCCTCAAAGCCGGTGATCAAGTTGTAACCCTTTCGTACCAGACCGTGAAAGACGGACAAGAGGTCACCGTGCCAGGCGCCGATAAGGGCGAGAGCGGAGACGGAAAGAGCGGAGACGGAAAGAGCGGCGACGCTAAGAGCGGAGATTCTAAAGGCGGAAGTGGCAAGAGGCACAAGAAGTCATGAACATTGCCAAATTCTCAGTAACGCGCCCCGTCGCAGTCACGATGCGCATTGCCGCGTTGGTTTTGCTCGGCTACGTGTGTCTGTCAAAACTGCCGATCGACCTTCTTCCGAAAGTTGACATCCCCATCGTCTCGGTTTCCGTGAACTGGCCAAACACGTCGCCAGAGGAAATGGAGACGCAGATCGCGCGACCCCTCGAGCAGGCAGTTTCTACTGTCGCGGGAATGGATACCGTTTCTTCTACTTCGCAGCTTGGCTCCGCGAACGTGCGCGTGCAGTTCAACTACGGAGTCGATATCGACCAAGCATCGATCAGCGTGATGCAAGCCGTGCAAAGAGCGCAGCGCAGCTTCCCCAAAGATCCGAACATCTCCACTCCGTCGGTGTTTAAGTTCGATCCGAATCAGCTACCGATCTTGGTTTATGGCGTTTCCGGCAGCAACGACCCCGTGAAGATGCAAGACATCATGACGAACGAGATCGGGCCGATCCTGGAGTCGGCAGGTGGAGTTGCTCAGGCGAACATTTCCGGCGGGCAACAGCGCGCGATCATCGTCGACGTAGATCCTACGAAGTTGCAGGCTTATGGTCTTTCCTTGGACGATTTGTCGAATCGTCTGAAGCAGGAAAACATCAGCCTCCCCGCGGGTATTGCGACCGAGAGCCGCACCGAGTATTCAATTCGCGGCGTGGGCTACTTCACGAGCCTCGATCAAATTCGAAAGCTGCCGATTGAGAATCGCAATGGAAGATTGGTACCGCTATCCGAAGTTGCCACCGTTCGCGATGCTAGCCAAGACGTGCGCTCGTTTGTCCGTATGGGTGGCGAAACCGCCATCAATGTATCTATCACCAAGCAGACCGATGCGAATACCGTCGATACCGCCAACAACGTCAAGAAGGCCATAAACGGAATCGCAAAGCGCTATCCCTATCTGCACTTCCAGACCGCTTACGACCAATCGGTCTTTGTGACGAACTCGGTGGGCGACCTCCAGAGAACGGCGCTTATCGGCGGCGTTCTCGCGGTTTTGATCATCACTTTCTTCCTTCGCAATTTGCGAAGCACCTTTGTTGTCGGCCTGTCGATTCCTATTTCGATAATGTCGACATTCGCGCTGATCTACTTCTGTGGATTCACTCTTAACACGATTTCGCTGAGCGGCTTGGCACTCGCTACCGGTCTGATTGTTGACGATGCAATCGTCGTTCTAGAAAACATTTACCGGCACATAGAGCGTGACGGCAAACGCTCCGCCGAGGCGTCGGTAAGCGGCACGATGGAAATCATCGGTGCCGTCATCGCCTCCACCTTTACCGTTATGGTTGTGTTCCTGCCCTTGCTCCTCATTAAGGGCCAAACGGGACAGACATTCACTCAATTCGCGTTGGTCGTCGTGTTCTCTCTCGGCATCTCGCTGCTAGACGCGATGACGGTTGTGCCTATGCTCGCTTCTCGTCTCGTGCGAGAGGAAGAAGTGATTGAAGAAGCTCACCCCGAAACGCGCGCCCTTCACGGCCACACGGCGGGACCACTTACCCGCTTATTCGACAAATTCGGAACGTTCTTCACGAACGTCGACGAAGCGTATCGGCGCGGTCTCCAGAAGATGCTGAAACGACGATGGCTCGTCATCGTTGGAGCGCTCGCTTCTGTTGCCATCGGTGCTGCGTTGTGGCCCATGGTGGGCCGAGAGCAACTTCCGGCAACAGACAGCGGAAACCTAACTGTGCGCGTGAAGTTGCCGGTGGGCACGTCCATTGCCGTGACCAACGCGACCATGAAACAGGTCGAGCAGATCCTCAACACCGACAAAGATGTCGCAACGGTCATCGCGGGCGCTGGCACGGGAGTTGGACTGCGCGGCGGTGGAGGAGGAGGAGGTGGCGGCGGAAGTAACGGTTCCGCAACAGTGAAGCTAAAAGACAACCGCAAGTCATCCACCGACGTTGTCGTGAAGCGCTTGCAGAAGAAGCTCGGTCAAATTCCGGGCATCCGCGCTCAAGTTTCGCCGTTCGATATCGTCGCCAACATTCTTGGCGGCGGCAGTCAGGGAATCGAAGTTGATATCTTTGGCAACGATCTTCCAACGATCGCAAAACTTGCCAATGACGTTGCCGATAAAGTGCGAGATATTCCCGGACTCCAGAACGTCGACTTGACCATCGCGGATTCCACGCCAGAAGTCCAATGGACTGTCGATCGCGACAAAGCGCAAACCCTCGGCGTGAGCTTCATGGACGTGGCGAACACCTTGTCCGACAGCACCAACGGCGCACTCAGCACTTACTATCAGGAAGCGGGCTATCAATATCCGATCTATGTGCAAGTCCCTACGAGGATGCGCACAAGCATCGAGCAGTTGGGCGATCTCGCCGTGGAAGGCACGGAGAAGAGGGCGCAACCGGTCTTGTTGAAGCAAGTCGCGCACGCCGTGTTAGGCGTCGGCCCCAACCAGATCCAGAGACAGAATCGACAACGATACATCGGCGTCACCGGAATTCTTCAGGACCGAGCGGAAAGCGACGTCGAGGCAGATATCACGAAAGCGCTTGACGGCATGCACTTCCCGCAGGGTTACTACTGGTCTTGGGGTCAGCAGCAACAGCAGCGATCGGAAGAGTTTTCCGGATTAGGATTGTCCGTGTTCCTCGCTATCGCCTTGATCTACATGCTTCTCGCATCGCAGTTCGAGTCTTTCGTCTATCCGCTGGTCGTTCTGACATCGGTGCCACTCTGCGCGATCGGAATGGTCCTCGGTCTGTTCTTAACCGGACGCAACTTTGGATTGACTGCTTTTATTGGCTTGTTAATGCTAATTGGAATTGTCGTGAAGAACGGCATTCTGTTGGTTGACTATACAAACCAGTTGCGTGCGCGGGGCATGCCGCGCGACGAAGCGCTCATCACCGCCGGTCCAACGCGTTTGCGACCGATTCTGATGACGACGCTTGCCGCGATTCTTGGCATGATGCCGCTCGCTCTTGGATGGGGCGAGGGCTCGGAAATGTATGTGCCTCTCGCTACAGTTGTCATCGGCGGCTTGGCAACCTCTACGATGCTCACGTTGTTCGTCGTGCCGACGGTTTACACGTACTTCGATGACTTGGGACGACGCTTCCGCAAAGACCCCAGAGACTTGGCCCGAGCAGAGTTGGTCGAACCTTCGGTCGAGGCGGCGGAAAGATTGCCCGCGGAGAAAGCGGGATGACAGACAAGGCAAAACAGTTGGAAGCGTTGCTGCCGCGACTGCTGCGACGAATGTTTGGTGAAGCGGAAAGCGACGCCCTGTCAGAACTTTCCCTCGCCCAGATGCGGATTTTGCGCGCCTTGTTGGAATCACCCCACACGGCAGGCGAGATGGTCGACCAACTTGGCTTATCGCAAAGCGCGCTGTCCCAGTTGACCCAGAGATTAGTCACCGCCGGCCTCTTGCGCAAAAGCAAAGACGAGCATGATGCACGCATTAAGCATTTGGAACTTACACCCAAGGGACGACAACTGATGGAGGAGCGACGCGAAGCACGCGTGAAGCAGGCGCAGCAAGTGCTTGCGCAGTTGGAAGAGCCGGAGCAAGCAGAGTTGTTGCGCCTTCTCCAAAAGATGTCGAAGGCCGCAAATAAAGAATCGTGGCTTAACTCCATCGAACGCCTCACTGCATAACCGCTGCTATCCTATGGAAATGTCCTGGCAGGATTTCCTGACGAAGCAGCGCGAGCAAAACGTGCAAGACCTCGTCGACCTCCTTCGTATTCCCTCCATCTCTGCAGTTCCCTCGCATGCCGGAGATGTTTTACGGGCCGCAGATTGGGCAGCAAATCGACTGCGACGGGCCGGATTTGAAAATGTGCAGGTGTTCCCTACAGGACCTCACGCGTGTGTTTACGGCGATTGGCTGCATGCGCCAGGCAAGCCAACGATCTTGATTTACGGGCACCTCGACGTCCAACCCGAAGATCCTCTCGAGCTTTGGGAAAGTCCTCCCTTCGAGCCACTGATCAAAGACGGACGGATTTATGCGCGCGGCGCCGCCGACATGAAAGGCAACGTGCTTCTAAGTCTCATCGGCCCTGAAGCCTTATTAGCCGCCAATGGCAAACTGCCCGTCAATGTGAAGTTTTTGTTTGAAGGTCAGGAGGAAATTGGAAGTCGTGATCTCGATGCGTTTGTCGAATCGCACACCGAGCTTCTAAAGTGCGATCTCGTCCTGAGTCCGGACAGCATTCAGTTCAGCGTTGATCAGCCCGCGATGATCATCGGCACGAAGGGCCTTTGCTCTTTGCAAATCGACATTACAACCGCCGATATGGATTTGCACTCCGGACTTTATGGCGGCGGCGTACCGAATGCGAATCACGCGATGACAGAACTGCTCGCCAGCTTTCACGACAAAGATGGCCGAATCCTTGTCGACGGATTCTTTGATAGCGTTACTCCGCTAACTGACACTGAACGCAAAGCCATTGCCGCCATTCCAGAAGATCCAAATCTGCAAAAGAGCCTAGGCGTAGACGCGATGATCGGCGAGCCAGGTTATTCGTCGAATGAACGATTCTGGGCAAGACCGACCTTGGAGATCAACGGAATGGGTGGTGGCTATCAAGGCGAGGGGCTCAAGACCGTTATCCCCGCAAAGGCAAGCGCAAAGATAAGTTGTCGTCTTGTTCCGAATCAGGATGGATATGAGATCGGAAAGTTACTCGAGACGCATATCCGCAAGCACGCGCCGAAAGGAGCGCGCATTACGGTCACCCCTGGCAAAGCGGTTGCGAGGCCATACCTCGTTCCTAAATCACATGCAGGAATGCAAGCGGCGGCGGCCGTGCTTCAAGATGCGTATGGAAAAGCACCCTACTTCATGCGTCTCGGTGGATCTTTGCCGATCACCGATATCTTTCTGCAACGGCTCAATGCATACACCGTCATGGTCGGCTTCGGGCAGGAAGATGAACGCGTGCACAGCCCGAACGAATTTCTCCGGCTGGACGATTACGCAAAGGGACAAGAAGTCTATGCGCGACTACTGGAGAAACTCGCCGAATCAGATCCAAAAGCGTTTGCAATCTAGATTCTAATGAGCATCCGCAGGCGCACCGGGAATCAAACGCGGCTTCGGTCGTTTGAGAATTAAGATCGCGGGCGCGACAATCAAGAATGTACCGAGGATCATCAGGAACGAGTCGTTGTAGCTCTGCACCTGTGCTTGCTGTGTCACGCGCAAATCCATTAATTTCATGGCTGACTGCGCTGCCATCGCGGCAGATTCTCCTTTCGCAATGAAGCCTGCCGTCAACTTGTGCAATTGGTCAACGAAGGCGGGGTTCGCGTAGTTTATGTTCGCCACCAGCGATGCACGATGAATCGCCGCTTGATGCTGCACATACGTACCGAGCACGGCAATTCCAAAAGAGCCGCCCAACTGCCGTGCAAGGTTGATCAAAGCCGAAGCCTGCTGTGCCACACGAGGATCGAGCTCGCCATAAGCGATCTGGTTAATCGGAGCGAACAAAAATCCCAGACCAAGGCCGCGGAAAATGAGAGCAAAACGCGTGTCTTCCAATCCACTTGCTGTAGTCATGTGGGCAAGATCCCACATGGAATACGAAAAGATGGCGACTCCCACGTAGATGAGGATTCTCGGGTCCAAAAGCGGCTTCTTCCCGCCCAAGAGACGCCCCGTAGCAATGGCGCTAAATGCGGTCGCAATGCCACCTGGCATCAAAGCCAAACCGGTCGCCGTCGGTGTGAAATGCAGAATCGTTTGCGTGAAAAGGGGATACAGATAAACGCCACCGTACAACCCAAACCCCAGCGCGACAAACAGGAATATTGAGGCGGCAAGGGTGCGATTCTTAAGAACGTGAAAGTCAACGACGGGATGTTTATTCTTCGGCGTCAGCTGCCACCAGACCAGCACACCCAAAGTGATGACAGCAATAACCGCAAGTTTCACGATCAAAGGATCTTGGAACCAATCTTTCTGCTCGCCTTCTTCTAAAAGGTATTGCAAACATCCAAGGCCAACGGCAAGTAAACCGATGCCAAGCCAATCAACCGCGCCCGTTCTCTTCGGTCCGGGTGGGTCTTTTAAAAACGACCAAACCAGAAAGGCGGAAACAATCCCAATCGGCACGTTGATGAAGAAACACCAGTTCCACGTGAAGTTGTCGGTGATCCAACCACCCAAGGTGGGACCAAGAGTCGGAGCAACGATGATGCCCATGATGAAGATGCTCTGAACAATTCCCTGCTCTTCTTTGCTGAAGATTTGCCTAATCGTTGCTTGTGCGGTGCTCAACAAAGCTGCTCCGCCCGCGCCCTGCAACAACCGCCACAACACCAACTCGCCCAGAGAATGCGATGTGCCGCAAAAGAACGAAGCGGCGATAAACAGAATGATGGAAAACGTTAAATAGTTCTTGCGGCCAAACCTTCCCGCAAGAAACGCCGTCATGGGAAGAACGATCACGTTGGAAAGGATGTAGCTCGTCGAGACCCATGCGATCTCGCGCGTCGTCGCTCCAAGATTTCCCGCCATTTGCGGAAGGGCGACATTGATGATGGTGGTGTCCAGCACCTCCATGATTGCGGCGGTGATGAGGCCAGCAAGGACTAGCCAGCGGTATTTCTGGACTTCGGAAACGTGTGATCGAGAGAGGGCGGCGGACGCGCTCATCTAACTATATGGTGTAGTTTACATCATAGATAGTTCCAGACCGAAGCAAGCGGGACCTGGACTCAGTCTATTTCTTGTGCTTGATAATCTGGAGATCGAATGAAGCCGAAATTCCCCGTTCTGTACGTTGCGCGTCACGGTGAGACCGCATGGACGATCACGGGACAACACACCGGCTTGACCGATCTGCCCTTAACGCAACAAGGAGAAGAAAACGCGCGGCGTTTGGCCACTCGATTGCGCGGGCTGAAATTCGCACGCGTTTACACGAGCCCTCTGCAGAGAGCGCGCCGCACGTGCGAGTTGGCAGGATTTGATTCCGATGCTGAATTGGACAGCGATCTCGTCGAATGGAATTACGGCGACTACGAAGGAAAGACGACTCCAGAAATAATGGCCCTCAATCCGGATTGGAATCTCTATCGAGACGGATGTCCCGGCGGCGAATCCGTCGACGACATTTCTCAACGCGCGAAAAGAGTTGTAGATAAAGTGCGCGCCGTTAATGGCGACGTGCTTCTCTTCTCTTCCAGTCACTTTTCACGCGTGCTTGCGACGAGTTGGCTGGGCGTCGAACCAACCATCGCGCGTTGCCTTGTTCTGGAGACCGCCGCTCTATCCATTCTTGGATACGAGCACAACATGGACGATCCCGTGATTCGACTGTGGAATGACCATCCACGCTGTCCGGGATGGGAGTAGAGTTTAGTTGAGCGCAATCCCTTATGACCAACTACCAGCTTGTAATCACGATGGCCTGCTTGATCATGTTTCCGGTCGCGATTGTCGCGGGACTGAAGAAGCGCAATCGTAATTAAGACCTACCGGAGTGTACTGAAAAGGCGGAATTGAACCTAATTTGGTATACTTTTGCCTCCCAACGCAGGGGTGTAGCTCAGTTGGTAGAGCGACGGTCTCCAAAATCGCCAGCCGTAGAGGTGAACCTTCAAGCGCTGGAATTCGTGTGCAGGTTCACCAGAACCTAGTTAATCCGTCAATGTCCGTCATGTTCCTCCGGTTCATTCCCAAACTCTGACCCAAACTTTGGGAAGAGGATCTGAGGGGTAAAATTTGCGTTCAAGCCTAGGGGTGTAGCTCAGTTGGTAGAGCGATGGTCTCCAAAACCATAGGTCGCGGGTTCGATCCCTGTCGCCCCTGCCATTTCTTTTTCCAAGCTCGTTCTAGAGCAAACGGTCAACCGCTGTTTTAGTTAACGTGGCTCCGTGATCATCCGATATCGGCTGTTATGGGGCGGAAGCTCCACGGTCGTCAGCAGACTTAAAACTCCTTGCTGGCGTCGTTACGGACGGCGTGATCTCCCGCTAAACCTGGTCTTACCAACCAGGCTAAGGGGGCAGTCTTACCAACTGCCATGATCATGCCCGTAGAGCCGGATGCGTCGAGAGGCGCTTGTCCGGTTCGACGGAGGCTCTAAAGAGTAATCCTCCTTTGTGAGAGTAATCCTTTAGTTCTATCCGATTGAATCCGCCTGGTGAAACCATTATTGCCAGGCCCATGGAAGGTGGGCGACAGGGAAATTCCTTTAGTTGAAATACTGGAGGTCGTTTTGGTTCAAAGCAGGTGAGAATCCTGTCCAGGGGACAAGCTGCCAAGAAATTGGGGCGTGTAACCTAGGCTGGCGTGGGGAGCTCGGCACTCGAAAGAGCGACCGATCGGGGAAAGATTAACCTCGACGTTCTAGGAAATCTAGACGGCGAAAAGCTCAACCATGAAAGGCCCGTAAGGGCTTGCCAGTGAGTTTGCTTTGAGACGGTGCCGAACCGTGAACGATTTTTGCAAGTGAGTAAGGACGAGCTTCTGATTTCTGCGTCCTGAAATCAGACCTTTTGAGGTCTGGAAACTATGCCGCTGGGGAACCTCGGACATATTGCAACAAATCCTGGAGCGTAACAAACTCCTAGCGACGTGACAAAGCAAGCAAAGACCATTGCTAACCTGGGAAACGCTGTGGGTGCCGAAATTGGTATTCGGTGTCTTGATCAATCATCAAGATGATTAAAACGCCGCAGCGTGGGAGTGTGTCGCAAGTAGAACGGCGGAAGCCGTGATGTGTCTTGCAAGGCAGTGAGACGATCATTCGTAGTTTGGGTGGTTCCAAACTTATAACGAGAACGAAAGCGACGACGGGCTTTTTGAAAGCCGTCCGTAGTCTGACGCGCCGGATCTTCTTTTTTTAAGAATCCGGCCCTGGCTAGCAGCTTGGCGGTCAATTCGATCTCTTTCGGGAGAAAGAAATCGAATTGACAGCGAAATGACGATGAACACCCGAAGTACGCCTTGCGTATCGGGAGTTCATCGGGCTAGCTTTTTTTGCTACAGCTATGGATTAGCCGTAGGCAACTTGGAAATCAGGTTGCCGAAGGCAATCCATAGCTGAAATTTCGAGACTCAAAGTGGTGTTCAGACATCTGAACACTTTGTATGGCGGCCGCTTAAGAGGTTCTTACCGAGGTTCTGACAAAGGTTAGAAATCGAAGGTGAATCAATAGAGCGGCCCTGTGAAGTCCTGTTCAGACATCTGAACACTTTCATTAACGGCCGCTCAAGAGGTTCTTACCGAGGTTCTAACAAAGGTTAGAAATCGAAGGCGAATCGAAAGCGGCTTTGGCGGATGTGCCCAACAAGGAAAACAACCGCCCCTTTGACCAAATGCCTATCAGTCTTCTGGGCGTTTGGGCAAGGGACCATTTACACCTGTAATGCAACATCACAGATCGGGTTTGTGCAACAGCTTGCAGTCGCTTACATAACCAGCGGTCATTGGTTCTTTGTCGTTGGGTGGGTTCCCGAACATAAAGATCCTCAGATAGTGGATGAGAAGCTCTTAACTCGATACGGCATTGGCGTCCCACGGTGGGAACGCGCTAGACGTAAGAAGGCAGGACTAGCATCGTTGCATTATCTGAGGTTTGAGCGATTGTTTGTTCTAATAGCGACCCACGGAAAGCACATTTTCTTTGAAGAGGAATCGAAGTCAATTAAGGATGCCCGAAAAACGCCCATACGAGTCTTTGGCTACGCGATCTCGTATCGGCAAGGGCATTGTCATGTACGAATCGACAAAGTCGAATACCAAAGAATTAAGGCGTTTCTGGAGGGTATTGCAACACATAGAAGTGCAGGATCCCTAGAGTCATACATTTGGAATCTGCCTTTCGAGCCTTATGCTCCAATTCGGAGACAGATCTTGAATCTTGTTCGGGCGGTCAACAAGCTTCGTGCAACAGCTGGGTTTGAAAAACTCAGTCTCACATGCGTGAGGACAAAACGAAGAATCGTTAAGCCGTTCGGTTAAGATTAGAAGAACAAAAGGAAGGGCCCCTGCAGGGCCCTTGTCGGTTTCTCGGTCTTGCCTAGGGATGATCCAAAGAGCGAAGCGCTACTTCAACTTCGGAACGCTCCGTCTGCGCATGAGGCCATACGAAGTTTGTCGCCTCAAGACTATTCGGTCGCGCTTACAACGATTGACTCAACTATCACAGGTCCCTTAAAATCAGCCGCCCTGAGGTGCGTTCGGCAGTATAGTCGCTGCTTACATGTTCCGATGCTCGATCAATGCGCGAGGGCGTCGGCCTGGATTGGGTCGAAGGAGTGCTGCGTAACCATACGATCGACGGGCCGCATCATCTTCGAATCCTACTGCTACGAGATCATTAGGCGCGGTTAAGAACCCAAACTGATTCCTGGACTGAGGGACCACTAGGGCGCTAACAGCGAAGGTGTCAGCAGTGATCCGAACGCCGAACTGGAGGGTACCGGAGCGTCAATGCCTTATGTAGCCGTGCCGAAGCGGAGCGCCGGGCATCATTTGCCTATAACTGCGAAAGAGCGTTAGCAGCTCCCGGAGCCAGCGGAGGGATTTGCAGGTAAGGCATCGATGAGGCGTTTAGCATGAGTGCATTGGCGCACTGGGCGGCGGACCGGCGGCGATCGGACAACGTTGGCGTCGAGCGTGAATATCTTGCCATCCAAATAGGCGAAGGACCATTCGTTCACCGCCGATTCGCGGATGCCCGTCAGGGAGGGGACCCGCGAAGCGGGGGGCTGCGATTAGGTGAGCGTCGGTCCAAGCAGGTCAAGTTATGCTTGCGCGGGATCTATGAGAGCCTACGGCTCGGTGCCACGAGGGGCCATGTCTGCAAGTCTTGTTCGAGCTGCTCAATTGTTGTGGCCCCGCGTGTTCGTGTTTCGCTGCGTTCTGCGTAGCGGACGTGCAAGAATCTGAGGAGGTGGGAGGCTTTCATACTGAGGACTCAATGCCAGAATCGCCGAGTCGAACGATGATATCGAAGACGGAGTTCGTCCGTGGGCTTGATTGCGAGCGCCGTCTTTGGCTGGACCGCTTTCGGGTCGACTTGAGGCCTCCCTTAGGGCTTGCTGTGCGCGATCGGATTGAGACTGGTAAGGCACTCGGCAAACTAGCCCGAAAACGATATCCTGATGGCGTTTTTGTGGAGGCTTCCTACGGCGACCCCAATGGTGCCGCGGCCAAGACAATGAGCCTAATTGAGGCTGGGGCAAAGTGCATCTTCGAAGCTACGTTCTTGACGGGGGACCACCTTGTCCGGGCGGACGTTCTTTCGAGAACGGATGACGGCGGGTGGATCCTCGATGAGGTGAAGTCGTCGTCGGTGAAGGAACCAGACAAGATTGATGACGACAAAGTCTTCGACCTGGCTTTCCAGATGCTAACTCTTGAGCAAGCTGGCCTGAGAATCAAGTCGGCTCGGCTTGTCCTGGTGGATACAAGCAGGGCCTGGCCCGGAGGCGGGTACGACGCCGAACAGCTCTTTGGGGTGGTAGACCTGACGGCCAGATGCGTCGAGCTGCGCCAAAAAATCGAGGCTAGGGCGAAGGTTCTTACAGACGCTCTCGGCAAGTCCGATGAACCAGATGTCGAGACCAACACGCATTGCAAGAAGTGCGACTACTTTGAACACTGTCATGCGAAAGCGCCAAAGCACGACGTGATTCATTTCCCAAGAGTCTCCCCGAAGGTTGTTCGAGAGCTCCGGGAGAAGGGATTCGATTCGATTGAGAAGATTCCGGATGACTATAAGCTAACGGATGCGCGGCGTCGCATGCGTGACGTTATCCTCGCAGGACGGCCGCACATTGGGGAGGGCCTGAAAGAAGCGATAGCAGCCGTTCCCTTTCCGGCCGCGTTCATTGACTACGAGTCGTCGAACCCGGCTTTCCCGATGTATCCTGGCACGCGCCCCTATCAGCAGATTTGCTTCCAGTGGTCGGCGCATGTGCTGAGCAATCCCGACTCGAAGCCTGTTCACGATGAGTTTCTCCCCGTGGACCTGACTGACCCAAGGGAGGAGTTTTGCAGCACATTGTGGCGGGTTGTGGAGCCTTGTGCGTCACTCGTTCACTACACGGGCTTCGAGATAACTCAAGTGCGATCGATGGTCAAGGACGGAATACCGCTTGCGAGCGAGCTGCTCGAAGCTATTGAGACTCGAAGTGTGGATCTCGAAAAAATCGTCTCTGAGCACGTGTACTTCGAAGAGTTTGTCGGTCGCACAAGCATCAAGGTTGTGCTGCCTGTCCTGGTTCCGTCGATGAGTTACAAAGAGCTGATAATTGCTGACGGGACCGCCGCCGCTTGCGGATTTCGGCGGATGTTGGCCCCTGAGACCGTGCCTGATGAGGTCGCATCGCTTCGAAGGGCCCTCCTTGAGTATTGCTGCCAAGACACCCTTGCGATGGTCGAGATATATCGGGCTCTTGGAAAACTGTCGGGCGTGTAGACTCGCGAAAAGAAGGCGTCGCATAGCGGTCTCATTCGCGCTTGCAGCGCGAAGCCGGGCGAGTGTAACCTCACGGACTAGGTGCGACGGGCCTGTTTCAATTTGTTGCTTCGGCAACGGCTTCGAGTCGCTGACGACCGTCTTTTAACTTATCCAGGCGCTTATGACACCCCACCAACTGATTTTCGAACTGGGCCGAAGCGAAGGAGAGGCCCCCCTAGCGTCGAAACTGCACCTGGGCACGAACCCTTCTTTCGCTCAATTCTGCGAAATGGATCGGGAGCCGAAGCCGGTCAAGATTGCGTACGAGCACGGAATCTCAGCGGGGAAAAACACCTATGTTTACGACGCTCATACCTATCACACAAAGGTTCCGCCTCAAGGTATTGAGCTGCTCATTGAATACTACACGCGGCCCGGAGACGTAGTCCTTGACCCGTTCTGCGGCTCGGGGATGACCGGCGTTGCAACGACGAACCTTAGGAGAAAGGCTCTCCTTTCTGATTTGTCTCCTGCGGCGGTGTTCATTGCCTACAACCTGAACACGCCCATCGATTCAGGTAGGTATATGAACGCGGTGAAGGAAATCGCCGCGAGATGCAAAGACGTCGAGAGCGAACTTTATTCAACGCACTGTAGGACTTGCAAGAAAAAAACGCCGATGCTCTATACGGTCTGGAGCTACGGACTTCTCTGCAATGAATGCGGATGCGAGTTCAATCTTTGGGACGTGGCTCGGGATGAGCGAGAGAGTGTCAAAGAGAGCAAGATCCTCGCGGAATTTGATTGCCCGCATTGCGGAAAGCACATCAAAAAGCGCGGCTTGAAGCGAACGAAGCGGTATCCGGTGAGCGTTGGGTACAAGTGCTGCGGGGCCGGTCTCAAAGAATGCAAGGCTCCCCTCGACGAATATGATCGAGACCTTCTCGACAACCTTGAGAAGTCGGGTTTACCGGAAGGCCTGTGGTATCCGACCGATGCGTTCCCGGATGGAGTTAACACTCGGCAACCTATCGCGGCCGGCGTGACGTCGGTTGACAAGGCGTACACCCCGCGCGGCCTTTATGCGATGGCGCTTCTGTGGAAGCTCGCCTCAGAGTGGCCGGAAGAGGACATTCGGGAGAAGCTGAAATTTACGATCACCTCCCTCTACCAAAGGGTGACCGTGTTCTCTGAGTTTCGATTCTGGGGAGGCAGCGGTAACACCGCCAACTATAACGTTCCGGCCATCATGAACGAGCAGAACGTCTTCACGACGTTCGTGAGAAAAGCCAACACAATCAGTTGGTATTTCCGCGAAGCTGCTTCGACTCCGCGCCAAGTTGAGGTTACAACTCAGTCCGCTTGCTGCCTCGCTCAACTTCCGGACAAGTCCGTCGACTACATCTTCACGGATCCACCGTTCGGCGCAAACATCAACTACTCCGAGATGAATTTCCTTTGGGAAAGTTGGCTTCAGGTCAAGACTGACAACCGTGAGGAAGCGATCGTCAACAAAGTGCAAGGTAAGGACTATCTCGACTATCAGTCGCTCCTTTGCCGTGCATTCAAGGAAATGAGACGTGTTCTCAAAGACGACTCATGGCTCACCGTGGTTTTTCACAATTCGTCTGAAAAGGCATGGAAAGCCATTCAAACGAGTCTCGATGATGCTGGTTTCAGCATCGAAGGGACGCAGACCTTCGACAAGGAACACGGCACGTTCAAGATGTTCGTGTCCGAAAATGCGGTCGGATACGATCTCGTTCTTCATTGCCGGAAGGCCGAGAGCGCCGGGCATCACTTAGGGGCGCAAGACGTCTCCGTCGTGCGCTCCGCTGCCCGGACGTTTGTCGAGCAAGCGATGAGCGCAATGAAGCAAAACTACGTGGTCCACTATCTGCATGTGTCGCGCGAGGATGAGTTTGACTATCGGCGGCTCTATGCAGATTGGTTAGGCCAGGAACTTCCCAAACACCTCGTGACCCTTAGCTTCGAGGAGTTCCGATCGATAGTCGATGAGTGTTGCCTGGTGCCGGCATGATGGAGAACGATTAAGGATGAGGAAAGCTCTAACGCTGGCGGCCTTCACCGAAGCTGAGCGGGCAAAGGCCCACACGCTTTTGGCCATTCGCGTCGCCCACATGATGGGGCGGAAACTTGAGGAGGCAGATTGGGCCGAAGCGTACTGCCGAGCAAAGGGCATTCCGCTGAAGGGTTGGAGCAATCTCGACATAGACATCATGCATGGCTCGCTCGGTGTCGAGCAAAAGATGATTCGATATACGTCAAAGGGCGACATCTCTGAAGCTTGCGGAACGAGCCTCATGCATCCTTCGGCGACTCGGTCGTTTCGACCTCCGCCAAATACGACTGACCCGATGGACGCCATGAAAGATGTTCTCACTCAGTACGGCAACCTGATTCGGGCCCGTACGGAAAAGGTCCGAGAGCAATCTGGTTCGAAGGTAGATCCGGACATGCGAACGGGCTGGCTCTTGTGGCAAGACTCTCTTCGTCAGTTCTTGTACTACGAAGAGCAAATGATTCCGCCGAACCCCGAAGATTTCGAGGCCAAATGGGTAGCGAGAGTCAGTAAGAGCGGCTCACGAAAATCGAGCACGAATCTCTGGATATACGAGAAGGAGAGCGGTAAAAAGCGTTACTCAGTGACGACGGAAGCAGGAGCAAAGATTCAGCCCTACTTCGACGTGCCTCCCCTTACGGACCCAAATCTAAACATCTTCACCGTCATCGGAGAGGTGCTCGACACTGGATTTGTCCGTGTCTGGCTGACTGAAGCGACGGCCAGGGAGCTGAGGGTTCTGTTGGGAGCCCTTGACCCGGCAACTTTGAGCAAAGCGGTCGTTGAAACGGCCAAGTTGGTTGCGACTATGGACGTCGTAGAAGAGGCAGACAAGGAAATTGCCAAGCCGTACGAGATAACAATGGAAGCTTACGACGCGCTACAAACGGTCTTGCCTGGTGTCAGCGACGAACATTCCTTCCAGCTTCTCGCAGAGCATCTCAGGCAACAGAAGGGCCGGTAGGAATCGCCCGGGCGGTAGCTGTTTAGACGTCTGAACGGACCGGCTTCAGAAGGAAACCATATCGCCCAAGGTGCTCATTCCGAGTGAAGTGTGTGTAGGTCGCCTTCGCCTTGATATCATCAGTGGGCTCGTCGTTCTCAATTACGATGACTTGGCAATCCTCTTCGAGGTCGGCAAGGTAGCCGTAAAAGGGAGGAACCATGCCGGCGCTGACCAGGTCGTCGTCTGACCAGTCAGGCTTTCGGTATGTGACGATCGGAGAATCAACGAGGACAAACCCGGGGTGTGGGAGCCCCTTCTTTCGGCAGTACAGCATTACGGCCAAAACGAAAGCGGTGTAGGTCAACGCGCGATAGCCCTTGCCGTGTGACGCTCTCGGCTTCCCGTTGATGACGATATCCTTTGTGGCTGAGTCGAATACCACTCGGTCAATCGAAGGGTAGTTCCAGGCCTTTAGCAGGTCTTGAATGATTGCGGCAAGCTCATCCGTTACTCTGGGAGGGGTGATCTCAAAGGTCTGCTTGGTCGCCTCCTGCTTTGTCTTGATTTCAAATTCAGCTCTGGATCCCTGAAGGCGTCGAAGTTCTTCGAACGCTCCAAGTGCCTTTTCAGCGTCTCGCCTTCTTTGGAGAAGCTCGCTAAACCCCTCCTTCGTCATCCTTGCTTTCGGTTCGAGCTCGCTCGATATTCTTTCTTGGGCAGCCTGGATTTGTGCGGCCAGGCCCCGCGTTTGCTCGGTCAACTCTTCGCTTTCTTCCGCGAGGCGCTGGAGCGTTGCACCGAGCTCAGCTTTGAGCTTCTCTATCTTCGATTGCTCAGCTCCGCACGCTTCCGTTAGCTGCTGCACGTCATCAGACTTTAGAAGGCCATCGTGTTTGTGGTTCTGCGGGTCGGCTCCGCAAAGCGGACACGGCCCCTCTTCGAGCTGCACAAGTAAACGACCGGACTCTTGCGTAGATTCAAGTCGAGCAATGTCGGCGTCGTAGTGAGTCATTAGGAGACCGAATCGCTCGGCAAGTGTCGAGATTTGCTCTTGGCGGGCTTCGCCTTTTTGCCTTGTCGACCAGAGGGCTTTCAAGCGGTCTTGCTCCTGGTCGAGTTCGCCCGTAATCCCCTGGATGAAAGAGGCCTGATTGGTGATCGCCTCCTCGACGGTCTCTACTTCCCGAAGAAGCTCTTCCTGTGTTTGGCGACTCGCAGCGATTCTCTCTTGGACTGCGGCAATAAGTGAGTCGAGAACCTCATTCCGGCCGGCGTCCAAGCCCTTTCTTACCTTCTTTTCCGGCAACGTGTTTACCGCGCTGTCATCGACTCCAGTGAGAAGGCATCGGAATAGAGATTCTTCCTTCGTGGCTCTGGTGTCTTGGCCAGTGAAGACGGGAGACTCCTTGGTGATGATTCGTTCCTCTTGAACCAAGATGTAGGTCGGGAGGTTTCGGAAACTCAACGCGTCCTTCGAGCCGGTTGCGTTCGTTCGAAGATGCTTCCCCCTTAAGCTGGAAAGGCCAAGTAGGAATCCAGAGACCGAATCATCGGTCAAGTCATGGTTCTCTTTTAAGAATCGGCTGGTTGTAGCTTCCTCAATTTCGACGGCGGGGACTGAGTAGAGGAGCACACCTCCTCCATTCCATGCGCGTTCGAGAGTGAACCTGTTTCCGCTCTCATAGGCGCAAATTTGAACCTGAACTCGGTCATAGGTCTCGCGCTCCGGGACGTCTCTGAGGGGTCCCTGAGCGCCAAAGACATGGTTTATTGCATCGGCAATGAAAGACTTTCCTGAGTCTGAGGGGCCAGTGACGAGCGACAGTCCACGCGCAAGGTTCACCACCGCGTCCGGCATATTTGGGCCTTTGATTCGCACCTCGTCGATAGAAAAGCCACTCTTCATATCGTTTCCTCTGTACGAGATGCAAGGGCGAATTCGCCCCCCCATCTGTCGAGGTTTTTGGCGAAGTAGGCGTCAAGCTCGTCGGTCGAGTTGGATCCAAATTCGGCAACGACCCAACTTGCGCGCTGTCTAAGGCGTACCGTGTAATCGGACTCCAAAGCGCTGAGGAATGAGCCGGCCTCTTCGGTGGCCAAATACAGGAACCCCGAAGAGTCGTAGTATCGGTCGATCAGGCTGCGAGACATGAGGAGCAAGGCTCCCTTTTCAAGTAGGTCGCGTCGAAGGACTAACTCGGCCGCTCTATGCGGCGTCGGGGGGTGAAGGCTTTCGGGTCCCCCAGCGTCGGCCGAGTGGACGGCAAGGAAATCAAGAAACACGAGCTTCTGCAGCTCCATGGCGCGGGGATGTGATTCTACCAAGAGGGCAAGCACGCGTAGGCCCGCCTCCAGCGGACTGTTGAACGTGACCAGGTTCGTCGGTTCTGCCATTACTTATCGTCCAACCAGGTGATCTTGTCGTCGTTTGCAAGCTGGTGACAGATACCCGCCTTGTCGCGCGGCCGTACCACATCACGAAGCGGATGGCCTTCGATGGGAAGAAGTTTAGCTTGCTTGGTCGTAGCGTTGACTCTGGCCAACCCACTCTTGTGTTCCTCGGTCAAGACTTCTCGAATGCCGTCCTTTACATCCTGTTGGAGAACTCCGAAGCTGCCAGGCGGAAGATAATCGCGGCTGAATTTGTTCAAGCACTCTGCAGAAAAGAACTCCTCTCGACTTACTTGAAGGTGCCCCTTGTAACTCGAATCGAGCGGAGCCAAATCGTCAGCACATGCAACCGTGCAACCGGCATGCTCCCCATAAACATCGAGGAGCTGTCGGACGTATCTGGCCTCATTCGCCCCGATCGCGTCTGCTGGGCCTTCCGCGTCAACTCTGGGAGGAAGACCGGCTCCAAATCGAGCAACGTGGAAAGGGGTGCGGCTGTGTTCCTCGATGAGTGTCGCCGGCGGCACAGCTCCAAAGATGGAGAAGTCGAGCGAATCGATGTGGGCCTTGAGTTCATCGCTCATCGCGATCGTGGTCTTGCCGACGATATTTGTTGAACACGATGCATCCCATGCCTCTAAGAAATTCTTCCGGAGCTCGTCGGGCTTTTCCAGAAGCCGAAGTAGCGACGTTCCGACGCCTAGCGGCGCTACAAATCGATATGCCCTCGGAACCTGGTATTCGCCCTTGAACGTGTAGTAGCAGAGCTTCCCTATTTCTAACCAGACGTCGGACGGATAGAGAGCATGGTCGTAAAATTTGCACTGATAGTTGTCGTAGGGCCCCGTCGTGTCGCCGACATAGGCTACGACGTCGCGGCCCATATCTCCACCGCCTCCACATCTATGCACCTGCGCGTAACCTCGGGCAGCGCCGAGGGCTCCGGTAGCCCATTCCTGGATGAAGTCTTCCCAGTCGTTGCTGGACATGATCTTGAGCCTGGCAAGCTTCGGGACGGGCGCTCCTGCTGTGACGGAAAATCCTGTCGCAGCAACCGTCGGGCTTATGATTGGTGAGGTACTCAGCGCCATCTCAACCTTCCATCGTACTAGGATTCGTAATCGAGCCACCTGTCAATATCGCACTCGCTCCAAGTCCTCAAGGGTTGCCTTTCGGTGCCGTCGATCGTAGAGCTTGGTTGTTCTGCTATCCGCGTGCCCTGCTATGAACTGAGCCGATTCAAGGGAACCGCCGTTCTCCAGGAACGTCGTGATTCCGGTCGCGCGGAAACTGTGATTTGAGAAATCACCTTCGATGCCGGCATCCTTCAGTCGACGTCGAACCATCTTGTATGCGTCGAATCGCGTCATCGGGTTTTCAGTGAACTTCCCTGTGCGGCCGGCTGCTGTCCGGAAAAGCGGTGCGTCCCTCTGGTCCGATATGCCAGCGGCCTGGATGTAAGCGTCGAGGTACTCCTCAAGCTTGTGATGGCAAGGAATTTCCTTTTCTTTGCCCCCCTTTTCCCGAAGTCGGATAAGAGCTCGCCTTCCTTGGTGGACGTAATCTCGAATTGTCACGGCTGTAGCAGCTTCGACTCGCGCAAATGTGTAGGCCATTACTCCAATGAGAGCGCGATCGCGGAGGCCAATTACCGAGCTGGTGTCAAAGCTTTCAAAGAGCTGCTGAATCTCTTCGACTGAAAATGCCGGCGTCTTCCCTTCCCCGCGCGAGAATTTGGCCGTCTTTACTTCACGGACAGGGTTCCTCTCGGAGATCCCCTTCTCGACAAACCAAGCGAAGAGCATGCGAAGTGCGCTGAAGTGCTGCTTGATGGTGGGGGCTGAACCTGAGTGCTGCTCTCTGTAGGCGGCGAGCACAATCGGTGATATCCCGTCGAGAGGGATTCGCCTCTCCTCGCACCAGTCCGAAAACTGGCTGATGGCCTGGAGGTAGGCGGTCCGAGTGTTCTTGTTCGGGATTGTCGATGCAAAGAATTCGACAAAGCTTTCGGTCGCTCGGGGGCCAGCATTCGAAATGACGGAAGGGATCCGGCCGGAAGTCGACGCTCGGGTCTCGATTGCCGTCGTCGTCTTCGCTGGAAGGTTGCTGCTCATGCCTTTTTCGCCATTCAAAGTCGCGACGGATCATCGCATGAAAAGGCGTCACATAAAAGGGGTTATGTGTCGCCAGTTTGCCCTGACGATGAGCCTACGTGCGCTCATAGAGAACAGTGATTCGACTCTCGTGCCGAGAGTCGGTAGCTTGGCCACAAAGGTACCTGCCCGAGGGCGATAGGCAAACGTGGTCCCACTTGTGGCCTGGAGGTCTCGCAAGCGAGTCAAGCTTTTCGCCAGTAGTGGTGTCGTAGAGATCGATCGTCGCAGCGCCGGAATAACCATTTCCGACGGCAGCCGCCACAAAGCCGTGGCGCGCGCAGGAAAATGAGCCCGTGTCGGGCGCAAACATTCTTTTCTTCGCATTCAAGTCGAGAGAGTCTCCATCTAGCAAATAGAGCCACTCACTACCAATAACAAGAAATTGATTCGATCTCTCGTTGTAGCCAGCTGACCACAAATACTCGTCCTCGGTCCCTGGCTCGAATGAATTGATTTGCAATGGTTCTGACGTTGAGCTGAAAGCTATGAGCGAGGCCGAGTAATCGTAAGTTAACAAGACCTTGCCGGGCTTGCCAAAGGCCGGCTTTGTGTAATCAACTTCACCAGAGGATTTAGGTAGGGCCAAGACCTGATGTCCAGCAAAATCTATGAGGAAGGAACCGCCGTCCGCCCGCCCAAGGCAAAGAAGACCGTTAGACGAGCAGGAGCCATGTACTTGATTGAATCTTCCCTCTGGAACAGAAATGCTTGCTTGAGATTTTGTCGCCCTGTCGAAGATCAAGACTGAGTCCTTGATGTCCTCGGTCATTACCGCCAAGCTTTCTTGATAGGATTCAATGAATTTGGCCTTCGTAGTTATTCCGATCTCGGAAGTGGTCCACTCCCTGTCTTCACGAGGCGATAACGATAACACTGGGCCAGGCGTTACGTCGGCAAAAAAAATGCCCGCGCCTTCACAGAGAATAAATTCGTTGTCACGATCTGTCGAATGAACGAGCATGTCTTTTCCGAGCTTAAATTCCTTCAATACTTGGAAACTCTGAGAGCCATGCGACAATTTTTTAATGAGAACGTTGGTCAAGAGATCCAAATTCGACGACTTGAGATCGAAGAAAACTGTGGTAGGCAAAAGCCAGCTAGGTTTATAGCCGTCAACTAGAACTGGAATGAGAGCAGGAGTTGCTTCTGAGAAACTCCTCGCGGCAATTGCTCGGCGCTCGACCTGCGTCCAATGGCTCTTCTCGTAATCTGCAGAAAGCAAAACGATGCTAAATCGAGAATTCTTGAAGAAGATGTCATTTAGATAATCGACGCCGTCTTTTCCTAACATTTCATGGACAAAATGCTCATCGAAGAAAACTTTCGCCCCCATCCGGGAAAGGGCGACATATAGTTTTCTGGCGAGATCCCTTTGTGGTCCCGCGAATGAGATCGCGAAGTCAAATCGCACGGCTTGTTCGAGATTACTCTCGGTTAGAAAAGTATTGGGGGCAATGGACCGACTCCCATGAGTTGCCGGTCGCGTCGTAGTCACGCGGTCCGTCGAAAGGACCGACAGCAATCTTCCTCACCGGTTCGGGCTGTCTACTTGCGAACGCGGTTGAAACCGAAAAACCTTCTCCATGCTGCGAAGCCGCTGGACCTCGGCAATTTCTTCCGGCGTAAAGCCATCGAAGTTGCGCACAGGAGGTCGTAGTTTTTGCAGGATACGTTGATCCTCCTCCTGGACATGCCGGATTAGTTGTTCGCGCTGTTGGTCGGTCAAGGGGAGACAGCCCGTGGTGGGGTCCACTAGCCTATTGGCGTCGCGTCCCTGACCTAAACCTTCAAAGTCTGGGCACATAACATGGTTTTCGGTAAGTTGCCCACTTTCTATCACATCGAGCCTCCTAATTGCAATATTTTGGCGCGAAGAAGCTCTAGTTCAATTCGCATGTGAAACATATTCTCCTCTCCTAATTTCTCAATGACTGCGGATATCGCAGAATCGGCGCGAAGTATCGCCTTTTTCCGATGGTTTGTGTTGGACGCCTGCTCGGCAAGTCTGAACAGGATATAGACGAGAGTACAAGCTCGCCGGTAAAACCTATACAAGCCTATTGTTTCACCCTCGGTGTGCATTAGCAGCAGCTCGCGGTCCCGAACGTCTTCCAAAAACTGGGCTTTCTTGAGTTTCCTGACTATTGTTCGTGCCTTGTCAATCCCAGTTTCTTTTGGAATTAACATCGCGTATCCACGCGCTAGAGTGTCCCAGTGAACAAAACGAGATGCGTAGGTCGGATCATCGTCCAGATCTAGGCCCTCGATATAAGTGATCTGCTCTTCCAAATCATTTAGTAGAACCTCATCATAAATCATCGGACAAAAATCGCTTTCATCGACCTTATAAGGAGCAGCCAACAATCTCGCTCTCACAAGAGCTCGAATTGTAACAGTCAATAAGGCTCTCCTGCAGTGGGCAACTTCGAGTTTAGAGAGATCCGCCCACTTCCTCACATCATCTATTCGCCCAGTGGCATAGTGGTGTTCGGTATAAATCTCTGAGCGCCGTTTCTTGAAATACAAATGACTTTTCGCGGAAGCATGAACGCGGTCTGCCGCGAGACAAGACATAAGTTGAGCCCTGTCGAGATCCTTGCCAAATCCATCCCTGACAGCGACGCTGATCTGTCTTGCATAGTCATATTCACCGTACGTGACGCAAACTCGCGCCATGAGCAGTGCTAATTGAACGACGGGCTCGGGAGATCTAGCTGAAAGTAGCGGTAGGTGATTGTGGCGAAAAATTGTGAGGGCTGAGCGATAGATGTCGGTTACGCCGTTGTAACAGACAGCCAGCAAAGCTTGTTCTGACTCCCGGAGTTCTGGCTTCTCAGGATCGGCGACAAACCTCAAAAGGTCTGATTCTAGAATAAGAAATGTGAACGGGCTTTGTAGAACTTCCTCTGGAAGTTTCGAAAGAAAACAGAACTCGACGAGCCATTTGTAGTCTTCACCCAATTTACGAGTGGCTTCTCGTTTTGATAGGGTAATGCGGGACTGATAAAATTCAATTAATATGTGCGCCAGATCCGCGCATTCGCTATACGGCGCATCATCTCTAACAAGGTTTAGAAGACGCCTAGAAAACGCTTGGCGTTGGATAATGTTCTGCGTTCGTCCGTCAAGGAGCCAGCGACTCGTCTTCCAATTCCGCTTCATGTAGCGATGAAGCATGTCTTTGCTCATGCCCCGTACTGGCGACTTGGTCGTCTCGTTGGGGTCGCGGGGAGGAAAGAGGAATGCTATCAATTGACCAAATGTCGGCGGCACCTCCGTCGGCATCTCACTATTATCACGGTTCATGTCGGCGGAAGTTGTCAACGAAGCAACGGAACGTTTATACCTCAGTACTGAATTTGAACCCGATTTGGGTTGTGTGTCGTCGTCAGCGCGACACAACGGTGAGAAGACCATTTCAGTAACTTGACGTTCAGAAAACTGTCGCTAAGAGGACGACAAAGAAAGGACATTTTCACGGTCCAATTTGTCAGCAATGAGATCAATACTTGAATCCTGATGCTCGCAAAAATCCTCCGCTTTCTGAGTTTGGCCGCAGTGCTGGTAGCCAACGGATGCAAACCGGATGTAGCACACGAACCAACACTTTGGATCATTGGCGTTAACGGCACTGATTCGGTTGTGATTGCGTACAAATCGCCCGACGTGCCAGACGGAGTCAGTTGGGTCTTGTACGACGGAGCAAAGATTGCGACGTCACTCGACCCAGACTCTGACACTTGCATGTTGGTCAAGGTCTTCCAGAAATCACAAGTTCGTTCAGAAGCAAAGGCGCCACGCGGCCTTGACGCAACTCTGGATAAGTGGGCCGAATTACTAAAGCCGTTTCCAGTTCCTGCCTCCACCCGGAATACCCGGGCCGACCTGTTCTGGAGCCGTGTCGCAAGTGAAGTGCGTAGCAGGCGGAACGTTCGAGTGGTAGCGGTCTTGATCGGCGATGGAGAAGCCGAAGGAGCGGATCAAAAGATATTTACACAAGCAGCCAAGGACCTTGCAGCACTACCAAACTTCAAAGCTGCTATTCACATAGGCGCAAGCGCCGGAACATTTGAAAAGATCGAAAGAGAATTGGCTCCTCTAAAGGAGGCCGGCAAGCTTCGTCCTCCGATTGCTGATCTGAGGGACACGAACGCCATCCTAGAAGAAGTGGCGTCGGTGGCAGGTAACAAATGAGCAACTATCAAGACGACCCCACTTCATATCACGTGCCAAATGCAAAAGTCCGAAAGGATGATGCTCGGGAGCAACCCAAGACGCGCGGAGAATTAAGCTCTCGTGTAAGGTCCATGGCGAATCTCAGTGCACCAAACACTGAGACATTGCTCGATGACTTGCTCAAAAGTGTCGGCGCAAGAGTCTCCGGTTGGGAGACTAGCCTTCGGTCGAAGATACGGCGACTAATACAAGGCGGACAGCAATACTTCGCTTTGCTCGCGCGGTGTTATTGGGAGATCGACAGGACGAACGGAGCGATTGAGCGAAACAATAGAGAAACGCTCAACCGACTTTCGGATATCCGCTCAGAACGCGACAAAGAGCTTGCAAGACCGTGTCAGGAATATGACCAGCGAAAAGCGAACCTGGAAGGGCTTAGCCTTAAAGTTGCTCGCATTCGAGGGAGAGTTGAAGCACTGTCGTCCCAGGAGAAGATGTCCGTCAAGGCAGCGGAATACAAGATGAAGATTCCTGCTGTCGGCGCACGCTCGCCCATTTATCAATTCGTAAGCGCTCTGATGTCGATCCTTGTGGGACTGATTTCAGGGCTTTGCGTCGGCAAGATGATCGGCCAGGTCGATCTTACAAACATAACTCCAGCCGACTCCGTTTTCTTAATCGTGGGCGCAATTCTTGGTGTCGCGAGCCTCGTCACAGTCAAGCAAAGAATTGAGAGCCTCGTAGGACACGGTAGGTGGAATCGGATTAGAGGTGAATCTCCGTGGACGCTCTGGTTATTAGCAATCGTTGTTGCGGTCTCGTGGTGCGCGTTGGACGCACTGATTTTGCAAACAAGTATCTTCACCATTAGTTGGTTCGGTAGCCACTTTCACACACACAATCTCGCGCTAGGATCGTGGGTGATCTCACTTGCAGTTACCATCCCGGTGATGCTCACTTCCGTAGCAAACGGACTCTTGTTTGAATGGGCAGCGTTTGCCAAGCCCGAGATTGAGAAGTTTCGCGCTAACGAGTTCGAAAACCGAGTGGAAAAGAGACTTCGAATAGAGTGCGAAAGTCTCGCCGAAGGCGAAGCTCTGATTTCGCAGGAGCAAAAACATCTCCAGGAATTGCGAGACCGAATTAACAAAATAGGGAGATTCTGGGACGAACAGGAGGACAAAGAACTAGTGAAGTTACGGGAACTACTCGTGGAACTGCTTCCTGAGCACAAGGAGGAGCTAGACCGAGCATTCTACGACATCATGGAAGACGAAAATGAACTGCGAGAAGAACTCACACGGGCAGCGGAAATGCTTGACGATCTGCACTCGTTGCCGACTCCAAAATCCGAGGAAGCACCTGAGGCCGATGTCACATCACAAGAGGCAACAAAGAGCATTTGGAAGCGCATCGCTGCCTGGATCAGGCAAGTGTTCGGTGTTCCCGAGTCATCAAAGGAAGCTATCGCTTCGGGCAAGGCATAACATGGACTTTTGGAAGATCTTTGGATTCCTACTTGAGGCAGTTGAGTGGGCATTTATCGTCGGTATTGCGGCATATTTTCCATGGCGCATCCTGCTCACAGTTCACCATTGGTGGGTCACACTTCGTTTCAGATCGAAGATCGATGGTCAAACGACTGGATTGAAGAGGATTTGGCTCGATAACTGGTTCGTTCTGACGCACGATACTCGAGATGAAGGCGCTCCTCCCCTAACCCCGTACGTCGAAGTATTCAATAAGAAGATTCTGAAAAAAGGAACCGAGTGTTTCTTTGTTAGATCGAGAAGACACTCTTCGCATACAACATCAATCCTCATAGGAAGGAGTGCGAGCAGCTTACTGATGTTTGCACGGCTTTACGTTTTTGTAGTCGTGAAGGACCATCCAAATGGATTGTCGGAATGGTGGATCTGTGGCTCTGAGTACAAACCCTGGATGAGCGTGGGCTTGCATCACTCGCACTACAAATACTCGCAAAGCCATGTGCCTCGTAAAGACGGAACAGCTGATGTGGCATGGCGTACAGACTACGGCGCAGCGCAAGCGGACTGGTTAAAAAATCTAGTCACTAAGACGTGGCTCGAAACCATTGATGCCAACTTTTCAGCGCCCGTCAACAAAGTATTGCGGGACAGGTCGGCTGATTCGGAAAGGATAACGACCGTCGGAAATGCGGGTGAGAACTCCCCTGTCGGCGCGGGCGTCAGCCGCATGAGGGACCGGCGATAGCATGACGGATTCGTTCATCTTCGGTCTCGATGTTCTTAGCATCAAGGCCGTTCTCGAGAATTGTCTAACCGTTGGTTCTGTTGGCAGCGGCAAAACATTGATCATCGAAAGATCGATGTTTTCTTTGCTAAAGGGGAGCGGATATCGGTCACTTGTCTATGATCCTAAACTTGAACTCTTGCCGGTGCTGGCCGGCCTCGGGCGCTGGGAAGATGTAAGAATCTTAAATCCCTTTGATGCAAGGTCTTATTGTTACGACATCGCAGAGGACTTCGAGGACCCGGTTGCTGCGCGGCAATTTGCAAACCTTCTAATACCTGACAACGCTTTTGGTAAGGATGATGGATTCTGGATCCAAGCATCGAGGGAGATGGTTTACGGAGTCATCACGTCTCTTATTCTCTGCGCACGGGAAAAGAGCTTTACCTTTGCAGACGTAATCCGGGGGTGTTTAAGTAAGCCGTACCTCAAGTTTTTTCTGGAACAAGAAAAAACTAGAAGCGGTGTTCCATTCTACGAAGGGACACGCATCCGCGACAGCTTCCTCGAAGGCGACGACCGACTCATAAAGAATCTTATGTCAAGTCTAGGCGCATACCTTGGTGTGTACGCACCCTTAGCCGCAGCGTGGCAGAAATCGTACGAGGGCTCCGAGTCGGAGCCAGCTCGACGCTTCTGTTTTAAGAACTGGATAAAGGGAAATGAATTGGCGGTGCTGGGCAATGATGAGAGCGCTCGCGCGGCCATAGACCCCATTAACCGTATTCTGATAAGCCGCGCCGTTGAGATAACTCTCTCACAAGATGATTTGAAGCCGGAGCAAGTCGATCTCGGGGAGAACTTCACCTTCTTTTGGTTCGACGAAATTCGGGAAGCTGGTCGTTTGGACTCCCTTCCGAGGCTGCTGTTGAAAGGAAGGTCCAAAGGGGCATCAGTATTTCTCGGGCTCCAATCAAACGGTGGATTGTCTGCTGTCTATTCGCCAGAGGTTGCGGCAGAAATGCTCGGACAATTTGGTTGCATCGGAGTTTTGCGACTTAACGACCCAACGACGGCAATGTGGGCATCTGATGTTTTTGGACGCGCTGTTGTCGACTCCAAATCAAAAGGAACGTCTTCCAGCAACGACGGAATGTCTCGTTCCGCCCAGATCTCAGAAGTCGAACGGCACTTAATCCAGTCTGCAGAGTTTCTTTATCTTCCAAAAACCAACAAAGAGAATGGGCTGACGGGATATTTCAGAAACTCCTACAGGCGAGTCTCAGATGGATTTCGAGATCACATTGATTGGGACCCAGACATAAGCCAGTTCCTAGCTCAGCGATCAACTGAAAGAGCCCACCGAGCTTTCGAACCTCGGGATAAGCGCGAACTTTATCTCCTGCCGTTTACCAAAAAAGACTGGGCACGCTTGGGCTTCGCTGGAGACCCCCCAGAATTACACCCTCAAGAACAAGGATGGTCATGAAATGCCAAGGAACCTTAGCCGAACGTCTGAAATACGTTGTGAACCTGAAGAGGTCAAGGGACACTTCGTCGAAAAATTGGAAGGCTCGTCGGTCATTGTTCGATGTCATGTGAAGCACGTTGCGTTTGAAACAGGACGGCATGTGGTGTCTATTCGAGGAGAATCTCATCAAGATCGGGAAGTGATTGCCCAGAACAAAATGCTAGTAAGCAGGAAAGTCTTGGAATCAACACAGCTGCATCCTGACAAGACGGAACTGATGTTGGGTGAGGAGGCGAAAGAAGAAAGGATCGCGTGTCGACTAAACCAGCGCACGCTGAAGTTGGAACTAAAGCTAACGGGGGAAAAGGCCGACTTCAATAAGAGCGTGAATAAAGAACTTCAAAATGAGCGGAACATGAAATATCGTTCAGGGCCAGAACGTTAGCAACGCCTGCATTATGCAACTCCCAGAAATGTATCTTTGTCCCCTGAACGTGCATCTTCACGGCACTGCGGCAGAGGCAGCAAGGTGTTGCCACGAACCGTCATGGAGAGAAGTAATCTTTCCGCCAGAGCCTTCGTATGTTTGCTTGTCAGCCCGACACACATGGCGTTTTGAAGAAATCGCAAGAACATGCTGCAACGGGTGGACATACTGTCTGGCGCCGTTCTGGTACGGCATCGAGGCTTGGGGCGCAAACGCAGACGTACAAAGTGCGGTTCTCGAAGGGTCAGCTTCTGCCGTTGTTCTCGTTCCAAATTGTAGGGCTGATGTCGTTCAAGCGCTTCAGAAACTGTTGCCATTCGAGGAGCGTTCCAGCACGCCAACTCGCCGCACCACTAGTTTGCAGTGACGCTTAGCGATCGTGTGATTGAGAAGTAGTCCATTCCTTCATGAAAGAGTGCGCCATATTTTTTTGACGGGACCGTTCCATTTCCCTTGATAGGTGCGCGATATCATCCCCGACTTCCGATTTAGTCGCGAAAATCCAGGTTTTCTCCTTTGCTCGACTGGACTGCACGTAGGTCATCTCTCTGTCCTGCATCGATCCGCCGACAAGAACATATGACACAAGGGAGGTTGCGCCTTGGGCTTTATGGGTGGTTCCGGCATAGCCTAAGTGGAAATGCGGAAAGTCCCTCGTCGAGAACGTAACCCGATCTCCTGAATCTAGTCGAACCGAGAGCGTCGCACGAAGGGCATCTGCGGAAACAATCGTTCCTCGCGCTCCATTGTCGATTCCACGAGGACGAGACGTCTTGGAAAACATCAAGCGATCCCCTTCAAACATTGTCCCGTCTGGTGTCTCTATGCCCGTCGAACCAAGTTCACCGGCCAGCCTCATCGTTTCTTGAGCTAGCCGATTGAGGCGGGAAACGTCAGCTTTAGTTGCCGCAAGCATGAGGCAGCTCTGGCGTGGCAGGGAATCAGATCGCCATTTCTCAATCATCGACCTCATCGCTTCATCTTTCGAATCACTGACAGAGACAAATCCGCGCAAAGCGAGCTCGCGCAAGGCGTCGCGAGCTCTACCATCCGCGAAATCCCCGACCACATTCCTTGCCCACGCTTCGTCTTGCCTGCGGATGTTCACAAGTTCGGCGCTCCCGTATTTGGCCGCTAGCTCTTTGAACGGTGCGCCCGGGCCAATGGGCTGGAGTTGCCGAGCATCTCCCACCAAGACAAGCTTAGACCTGTTGGTATGACAAGCAGCGCAAAGTCGTTCCATATCGGGCGTGGCAATCATGCCTGACTCATCAACGACAAGAATTGTTTTGGCGTCGAGCGTTGCATGACCCTGATCTAGGTCATACAAGATCTTCGCGACGGTCTTTGATTCGATTTGCGCTCCGGCCTGGAGTTCCCTCGCCGCCCGAGCGGCGATTGCGGCCCCTTTAACTGTAAATCCTTGCTCTTCCCAAGCCTTGCGGGCTACGTCCAGCATCCTTGTTTTCCCGGTACCAGCCATCCCTTCAACGAGTGCGACATCCCCTGTGTTTACAGTTATGTGCCACACCGCCTTCATTTGTTCTTCCGACAATTCACCATGAGATGAGAGCTTCTTCATGACGGGATCGGGGTCAAGAGAATGGAAATCCGACGCGCTCAGATGTGCGGCGTGATCAAACAAAGACTCTTCTAAAGTGAGCATCTCCACCGTTGAAAACTGGGGCGTGCCGCGCAAGTTTCCGAGTCGAACAATTGATTCCGAGTTTTCTAGATTCCTCCGGCAAGACTCGACAATTTCCGGGGCCCGCCACCTACCGGCTTGGCATTCTTCCGCAGTGTGGCGGATGAAGTCTCTCTCATTAAAATGAGCGTAGGATTTGGAGATAGTTTCAAGGGATCGTCCTAAGTGAGGCTCGATTTGCGCGGACTCGCGTTCCCTAACATGTTCGGCAAAAAGAGAAGTTGCTTCCTTTCTAGACCAACCGATATCCAGTCCTTCCTGACGCCATCGACTGAACAACTCGGAGCGCGGAACTACTTCCTTAGTCGTGCGAGATTCCATCGCCGCAACTGCTGAAGCCTGGGCAGAAGAGATTCCCTTAGCCTGGAGCTCACGTTCAACATCCTTTCTGCGCTTGCTAAAGGAGTCCGATAGTTCGCTTGATACACCGCTAACTTCAAACCAGGATTGCTTGCGAACAACCTCTAGTCCAAGATCTTGAAGTCTGGAGGATAGATCAGCGCGGTACAGGGCCCCCGCAGTCATTTTCGAATCGAAAATCGACAGACTGTTTAAGGTACCGGTCGAACCATCGGGCCTAAATCCGACGTTCATGATTAGAGCATGGGTATGCAGCTGAGGATCTAATGCTCTCGAGGTTGAATGCTCGAAGCATGCAATAACCATGTCTGCTCTTTCAGAAGTGGCGCCACCACGACCACGCCTACAAGCGGCGCATGAGTCCTCGACATACGAGAGTGCAGAAGCCACCGCTTGCCAGTGCGCATCTTGTATAGCGAGACGTTGTTCAGGATCAGCCTGGGACCAAAGCGTAGACACCGTCTTGGGCGCGGAAAAAGTCAAATCCCAGCCGGGCCGATGACCCTTGACGTCATCTCGCGATTGAAGCTGAACAAGATTCTTCCTGCCATCCGGAGAGCGGCCATCAAAGAGGTTGTAAAGCTGGTCGGGTTCGACCGTTCCGGATAAACCGAGCCGGTCTGCACCTTTTCCAACCCACACACCAGGCGGTTCTCCGCCAGAAAGATAGTAATCCTCTCTGGCAAGTCCCAAGTAGTAACCAGCCTGACCCGCACTCATAGTGCCAATGCTGAGCACCGCTACCCTACACTTCCGAACAAATCTCCGATAATTCGCTCGGCCTCAGAATCCTTGAGTTTGTAACCTTTGGTGAGTAACAGGACATAAAACTGAGAGAGCTGTCGGCGAAGCGCTCGCACTTCTGAGGCCGCATCTTGGGACCCGACTTCTAGGCCGTGAATAACGAGCGTTCGAGCATATTCCCCACAGCTCATATTGTGCTTTGCACTTTCCTCAGCCAGCCGAGATATATAGTGACCGTCGAGGCGAAAACCGACAGTGTCGCTTCTCGGCAAATTCTCCGTTACGGCAGGGCGCGGGCTAGTGAGTTCACCCTTTAACGCCTCCAATTCTTTCGGATCAAAGACTACGATCGGCCGTGTTTTCAGGAGCGCCCTACCCTTGCTTAGCCTCCCGTTGGCGCACAATCTATCGAGTGACCGGAGGCTTACCCCCAAAAACTTTGCAGCCTGTGTTCGGTTCACATAATGACTACGGAAATGCGACCACGCCAGTTTCGCCAGATGACGTTCATCTTAGGGTGAGTCAGGTGTGCCTATTAACTCTTGCCGCAAGCTTGATGGGCAAGGACAAGCCTCTATGAGCCACGGAAATGCTCTTGAAGCGCCTGATTTTCTTTTGGACGAGTCAAGGGCTCAGCGGTTCGTGTCGCGGCGAATGTCCAGGACGCTTGCGCTTTAGACTGCCTTGACATAAGCCAGCACGAACTCAGAATGGCATGGCTCGACCAAAAGCTCAAAGCTTCAGTTTGCTTGTAGTCACCGGAAGGTCTTCCGACGGCTATGTTCCTCGCTAGCTCGGGCCGACTACGTGCAAACGGTTACGCTGCCTTTTGCGCTAAGGCGATTGCTTCCTGTAGTGCTTCCACGACTGTGTTGGTCGACACTTCGCTTTTTGGGAACTCTATAGTCACCACGGCCGTGGTTGTTTCGTATTTGAGTCTTGTTCGGTTTAGGGTCTTTCGGGATTTGCCCTTTTTCTTTTCCCTGAGTTTAAGGACTGTCAAAGGACCATCATGGCTGTCTTTCCAAACTTGGATTTGTTCGTCAACCGTATCAAGTTTCGCCATTTCCAGAAGTACTGATCTGGAAAGATGTTCGGATCGCGGAACCTCAGCGAGAATCTCTGGCGGTAGTGTCAAGATGCGGAGCGTTTGGTTGATAGCGGGCAGAGATTTCGCGACCCGCTTAGCGAGGTCTCGTTGGGATAAATGGAACTCGTCTATTAACTTCTGATAGGCTAAAGCCTCATCGACGGGGCTGAGTTCTTGGCGGTGAATGTTTTCAATCAGCTGAACTTCGAGCCTTCGGTGATCTTCCACCGCCCTGATGATCGCAGGAATGGTCTTGAGTCCCAGGGAACGCGCTGCACTGAATCGTCGCTCACCCGTTATGATGCGAAATTTGGATTCTCCGTGAGGAGAGACGACAATGGCTTGAATTATTCCGTGTTCTGCGATTGAGGCTCTGAGTTCTTCAATGTCTCCAATGGATTTCCTCGGCTGAGTTGGGTCGGGCTCTATATGTTCGATAGGAATGACTGCATAGCGTTCGGCCACTTCAGCCAGTAACGGATGATCGGAAGGTATTCCAACAGCAGCTGCCGCTAATCGATCTTTCAGACCGGCCATATTGCAAGAATCTCCTTTACAAGGGCTCGGTATTCTTGGGCAGCCCGGGACCATCCCTTTTGCAAAACAACGGGGAGCGGCTCATCACTTTCTGTTTCGATCTGGCTTCTTGGAATTGCTTCTGTGAGGCGAATTCGAGAAGTTAGAATGTGCTCGTTGTATGGCTCAAGGTATTTTCGAGCATGAAACTGTCTATCCTCGCCATGGCCAGTAACCTTTGTGAGTAAGATGCGCCAGTCGTATGTTCCCCCGTTTTTTGTTAGTCGCATCGAGCCCATCAGGTCGCTTAGCCCGCAAAGCGCATAGCCTGTTAACTCGGTTGGTATGAGAAGTCTATCCGCTGCAAAGATGGCATTCACCGGGAGTAAATCAAGGGTGGGCTGCGCATCAATAATGATGTAGTCAAAGACTACTGATGCCAGTGCCTTGTGTAGCCTCGTCTCACGGAATACGGCAGAACTTAGTTGAACCGCACTGTGAGCGAGTCTGATATCGGAAGGAACCAACTTAAGATTTGGCTCAGGTGTATCGAGGATTACCTCATTCAATGTAACTGTGTTTCCCGTGAGAACTTCAGCTATTGAAGGCGACTCACCAGGTAGGAATTCCACCCCCAGACCATAGGTTGCGTTGCCTTGCGGATCAAGGTCCACGAGCAAAACCTTATGGGAATTCCGCGCAAGGCCTGCAGCGAGGTTCACAGCAGTGGTCGTCTTGCCTACTCCTCCTTTGTGATTGATTACTGCGATTGTCCTAGTCATTGAGTTGGCTCCAGGACTGGTGCTACCTTCCGTTGCTGTGAGCACCAATTGCGAAAGGTCGGAAGCTTCTCTGGCATCTGGTTTTGAAGGAATTCGATGAATGCTTCCTTTCTGCCAGAGACCGTGTCTAACTGTCCTTTGATCAGGTCATGCCCAAGCCTAGATAGTCGTTGTGCCGCAGCGAGTCTGGCTTCATTGCGAATTTCAAAGAGCTTTTGTAGCTCTGGCTTTGACAAAAGCTGCTCAACAAGACTGCTAATGAATTGATCGTATTGCGGCCGCAAGTTCTCAATCGCTTCCCGGTCCTTTGCCGATTTATCTTCTTGCTCGCTCAGAGCCCGCTTCTTGATTTCTGAATCGAAGAAGTCTTGGCCATGACACCTGATGGCCAATGAAAGCGTTCTAATGCGAGTTGGCGAACCTTTCTGTCTTTGATTTAAGAATTCCGCGAAGCGTTGCCCCACCTCGGATGCACTGCCGACGAAGCCATGAGCGAGAAACTTGGTGGCAATTCGAGATTCTTCTTGTGACGGCTCAATAATGCTTGGGCCGCGGTGTGCCGTTAGTGTTGTGTAGAAGTGCTCGACGAATATGTATCCGTTAGACCGTTCTAATTCGAGACTGTTAGGTTTTGGTAAATCTAATTCGATTGCCCGGACGAGGTACCCGGCTTTACTGACTTTCACGTGGCGAAGCTTCAACCAGTCGATCTGCTGTATGATTCGATCTCTCGGGTAGGTGCGGCAAAGCTTTGTTGAAGTCGTTCTATCAACACCATGTTCCAGCAATCTTTGGGTCACCTCACGAAGATCTCTCGAAAGGGTTTCCGATCCTTCGACTGCTTGTTGTTTAGGGTTGTAATTTAGATATGTTCTTTTATTAGGGGTCCACCTTTTGAACCGATGCGAGTCCAGTTTCTGAACTGATGCCGGTCCAGTAATTGAACCGTGGGCCGGTCCAGAATTTGAACCGTCTTGCCGGTTCGCTTTTTGGACCGATTCGGGTCGGTCCGGTTTTTGGACCATTGCCGTATGCAAGGCTGTGGGGGAATTTAGCGGTACACATTTTGAACCGTGTGTCCGTCTAGAATTCTCGGCCGGTGCGTCGAGCCACCGAATTCCATAGACAGAAGGCTTACTGTTTTCTCCGCGATTCGTGTCGAAAGTGCCCTGCTCTATCTTTTCGATGTGGCAGCCGACAATTGCCGAATCAATAGCAGCACTTACTGTAGAGCGCGACCGGATGCCGGTCCGCCGCATGATGTCCGTAAATGACATGGCGACACGCTGTCGTCGCATGCCGTGCTTGGTCTGCCAGCCTATCGTGTTCCGAATGATTACGCCGATCACTTGGACTGTTGCGAGTGGCTCTCTGGGGATTGTGTAGTCGAAGTAATCGTTCGGTATATGCGTAAGGTTTCCATTCCCCGCATAGAAGCCGTCGAATTCCAAAGGATCGACGATGTAGTTTTCTCTTTCATCCCATTTAATCGAGTAGCTTGCAGAAAATCCTGCTTCGCTAGGACGGTGGGCCTGGCCAAATCGCAAGCAAGTGATAAATCGCCTTTCGAGCGCCTCCGTTATGGCGGCCTTTATTCCGCCCCGTGAGATACCAGCGCGGTCAATTAGTTCGCGATACGAAACTTCTACTTCTGGTCGCTGGGGATTTCCATCTGCATCTGACCAGCCAAGCGTTTTTCGGATTAGGTATGCGACGAGTCTCAAGCATCCTCGCGATGAAGTTGGTATGACAACATCAAAGAATTGGTTTGGCGTATAGGTTGTTGAGCTCGTCGGCAGCGAATACCCGTGGAAGGATTTATCGGGTATTTGGATCGTTACCTTTCCGTTTTCTAAATCTGCTTCCACGCTATGCCGAATGATTGCCAAACTTTTGATTTCTAAGCGATAAGCCGTTCTTTTGGGCGTGCTCTTTTACGATGTGGTTGATCAACCAACTTCTCGAACGTTCTTCTTGCTTCGCAAGTGCTTCTAAGTACTCCAGGACCGCTGCCTCGAAAGTAACGCCCGCCGCGCTGAGCGCCCTGTTCGACCTTCCCTTGAGTTTTTGCATGGTCAGTCTCAACTTAAATCCAGTTAAAGTTGAGCGTAGATGACAACGACTGTCAACACGAAAAATTTGGAGTGGTGACGAATTGTCACCGTCAGAGCGACATAGAAAGCACTCCATTTAGAGCAGGGTTAAGTGCACCATAAGAGTGTTGCTCATCCCTCGGACGTCAAGGGACGCTTGATCATTGGTCGGTCTGCAACGACTGTCTTGAGAGCGTAAATGACGAATCCAAATGCTTTGATGCTGCCTCGGATGGGCCAAAAATAAAGTGAATGATGATGGAGATTCAGACAGTAGAAATGGTGACAGACATTCGATCCGAGGAAACGAAGCTGATGCCATGAGTTTGGAAACGGTCGCCGAGAAACTTGATTGCTCGCTGTCAACGGTCGAGAGGCTCATCCGGGAGTACAACGGCAAGCCGCCGGCACTTGAATCCATAAAGCTATTGCCTGGCCGCAAAGGATGTAGGCGTGTTACGCGAAATCAACTGGCGCGATACCTTCTCAAACGAGAGGCCGAGGGTTTACCCTTTGGGACAAAACGCCCCCTTAACTAGATCGCGTCTATGGCTTTGCGCTTGTCTGCGAACGAGGAGGAAGCGTAATAGCCATAAGTGGTTTCCATATCTGAATGGCCGAGAAGTTCCATCAAGGTTCTCAATGGAACGACCAACCCAGAATTTGCCACTCGGGTGGCAAAGGTGTGGCGTAGGTCGTGCCAGCCCGGATCAGGAAGCGGCGTCCCTCGATCATCTCGCTTGCCGGTCAGTCCTGCGATCAAACGTAAGTCGTCTATCGCCTCGTCCGCATCTTCTGGCGAAATCCATGAGCCGCTGGTATTGCAGAAGATCTTGACTTCGTTCCGATCTTTTCGAGCGAACTCTTCTCGGAGAAATGACATTACCTGCGGGTGGATCGGCACGTGCCGGTCGGAAACGTCGGTCTTTAGGTCTTCTACCACAAGCTTTCCTGTGGCTTTAGAGCGGCGCACTTGTTCCTCAACGTAATACTGCTGCTGCTTCCAATCCACGTTGCGCCATGTCATCGCCGTGATCTCGCCTTTTCGCAATCCCATTTTTAGACCGACCAATACCATGCCGTAAACCCAATGGCTTTCAGCCCAGGATAGGAGCGCAGCTTCCTCCTCAACAGTCAGAACACGCTTTTGAGCCACCTTATGGCCGGTCTCCTTATCTCGTTTGCTCTTTCCCCGGTTGACCTTCCACGGTTTAAACGGATTCAAAGTTGCAACTTGCGGCGTTTGGGCAATCGCTGTGGAATAGAGCTTTGAGCCTGTGTTTCTTATGTTCGCTCTAGTGTCTTCGTCTCGACCCAAGTCGACCAGACGTTCCTTCAAGATGGTTATCTGAGCAGAACCAACGGCGTCGAGCCACAGGTCACCCATGATTGGAAGGATGTGATGTTTGAGGATCGATCTATGGGAAACTACCGTGTCGGCCTTTATCAGGCCATCTTCGACGTCATGCTGCCAAAGTACGTCGAGGCAGTGATCCGCCCAGGCGCGAACGGTATAGCGCTGAGCAACGCGACCGGTCTCAAATGCCGCGATCGCCTCGTCCCGTTTTGAGACTGCCGTTGATAAATCCTTGCAAGCCCCGCCTTTGCGAAACTTTGATCCGTCTTCATATTGGCGATACACTTCCCAAGCGAATCGGCCAAGCTTATCAACCCAGATGCAAGGCTCTTCTTCGACTCGAAGCTTCTTAGTTTTAGGAGCGCGAGACACGTATATATATTACAGCAATGAAACCCCAAAGTTTGGGTTTAATGTCGCAGGTTTAGGTTCAACACCGTCAATCTCCAAAACCGTAGGTCGCGGGTTCGATCCCTGTCGCCCCTGCCATTTCTCTATTTCACGCGCCGATAGATGGCGTCAAATCCGGTCTTCCACGTCTTCCCATCTCTCGCTTGTTCGATGACTTGCCGTACCGTTCCGTCCGGCAGCGCAGTCAGCGTCGTTCGATCTGGTATCGATTTACCACTTGGCAGGAACACATTTCCCGCAAATCGAATGCCGTCCTTGAAAGGCTCAGAGAACTTTTCTTTATACGCGCCGACGTTGGTCGCCCACACTTGCTTCCATTGTTTTTTCGCCGGCATGTAATAAAAGAAGCTCGTGCCCTTATCATCACCGCCTCCATCCCAGCGCTCAATGATGACGAAGCCGTCAAGAGATTTCTCAACGACATCGTGACCCACGAGCGTGTTGTCGACATACACATTCCAGCTCCCAACCCAGAAATCGAGATCGCGATTGGCTGGCTGCGACTGGGTCGACGAGATTGCTAAGATCGAAGTCAACAACAAAGCTGCTTCGATCATTTCTTATCTCGCGAATAGCGGATATGCCAGAGATTTCTCCAAGTCTTTCCGCAATCCCGGCTTCCTTCCCAATCCCAGATGAATCCCTCATTCGTGATGTCGTGAAACACCATTCGTCGAACTCTGCCATTCTTCATTTCGGTCGAGAGGATGAACTTGCCGTCTGCCGGTCCGCCGGACAAGGATATATAGCCGCCCGAATCGTCGACCCACGTCTGGCGCCAAACCTTAGCGTTGGCGTCGTACACAGAAAGGCTCTTTCCCTTTAGGTTGGGTCCAGAGAAGTTCTCTTGGATGACTTTGCCGCCGAGGATCTTTGTGATCTCGTTCTGCCCTTTCGTTTTCTGAACATTCCCGTTAGGCCCTTTACTCTCGCCTTCGCAAATCCATTTTCCAACCCAGAAATCGAGGTTCTGAGATCGGTCTTGTTTCTGACCACCTTGAACCAACGCAACACCCAAAAGAAAAGAACACATGATCGGAACCATGCAAGATAGAACGCGGCGTTACGGAATCTGAATGCGAAACAAATAGTAGATTGTTATAATAACAATTACTTCATTGAATCTAAAAATCAAGCTTGATCCGAAGTCCAAGACGGCAAAGCATCGACAGATATCGGAGCGAATTCGCACCCTCATCGTCGAAGGAAGCCTGCCCCCAGGAGGAGCGCTGCCTCCGATTCGAACGCTCGCCACACGCTTAAATGTCTCGCCCCTCACCGTATTTCAAGCATACGAATCGTTGAAGACGTCGGGGCTCACGGAAAGCACGGTTGGCAGCGGCACGCGAGTGAGCGAACGCATCAGTGCCACGGATGCGGCCGCGCTCCTCTACCGCTGCATCGAAACCGGTCCCTCGAATATCTTTGAAACCGTCAGCGCTCAAGCAGGAATTCGGTCCCTCGCATCGGCAGTTCCCGACCCGACGCTTTTCCGAAGCGACGATTTCTTTGCGGATCTTGCTGAGATACGGCACGATCCGTGGAAGCTCTACTACCCGCCCGACACTGGCTACGCCCCGTTGAGGAGAGAGATCGCAAAGCTCATTCAATCCTACGGCGCGAATGCGGCAGAAGGTGACGTGCTCATTAACGAGGGCTCGACTCAAGCACTCTATCTCGTTATTACTGCGCTAACTTCCGCTGGTGACAAAGTTCTCGTGATGGAACCGTGCGGGATCGGGCTTGCAGCTCAAATAGAATCGCTCGGGCGTCGCCTTGTCGGATGGAACTGCGAAACAAGCGAGCCAGATTTCAACGCATTGAAACGAGCGATCTCTCGTCATGATCCACAACTAATAATCGTCTCACCAACCTTCGGGGCAACCACGGGCAACCTCTGGTCTGAGAACGTGCGCAAAGAATTCGCAGCAATCGCCCGGCGTTCTCGTGCGGTCGTCGTCGAAGACGGCACTTACGCAGACATCGGCTTTGTGAAGCATCATTCAAAGCCGTTCGTAGGAAGAGGCACCCGCTCTATCTACGTAGGCAGTTTTTCGTATTCCCTCGTCTCGGGCATGAATGTTGGATACGTCGTCTCTACTGGTCCCGTTCAAGACAAGTTGTCAACCCACCTGCGCTTGATGAGACAATCGGGAAATCCTCTCATCCAAATCGCGCTGGCTCGGTTCCTTGCGCATGAGGGACTTCAGCGGCATCTGATTTCTGTTATCCCGAAGTATCAAGCACGACGGGATGCCATGTTGCACGCACTAAGAACTCTGATGCCACGTGGAACGCATTGGACTACTCCAACCGGCGGATTCTCATGCTGGGTAACCGTGCCCTTTGCGTATGAAAACTTCGTGCGGGATGCGCTTAAACTTGGGGTTGCGATAACTCCCGGTCAACACCTCAGTTCCAGCAAACAATCATGTCGCAGCTTTCGACTTAGCTACAGCTTGCAAACGCCAGAAGGGATCTCCGAGGCAATGAAGGTGATCGGGCGTTTGCTTGCCAAGCACCGCTGACACTCTTTATCCCGCACAAGAAGAAGGGTCCGAATCTGCGAACAGACTCGAACCCTTCACCTTCTCTAATCGCGAGAAGTCTTAGCCTTTGCGAGTGTAGGTGAATCGATCGATGATAAACGTGTTCTCGGGTGTCAAGTTCAGCGTTCGGTGCATCGTTCCCGGCTTAACGGCCTGACCGTCAACCTTGGACCAATTCAATTCGATCTTGTCGCCGCTGACTTTGTAAGTGCCTGACGAGGAATAGTTCGAACCCACGAATTTGAAAGCGCCCTTTGGCGTGAAGATCAATTTCATATTCGGGTTCGCTTTCCCGTTTGAGGTCACCATCCACGTGCCTGCAATGTTTCTTCCAGCGGCGGCGAATGAAGCGACGGAAAGTAAGCCTAATGATATGAGTGCCAGAATCTTCTTCATAGCCTTGGATTTCCAGCCCAAGGCCACGGTCTAGCCACGCAATCGTGCGGTTTTATAGGCGCGAGTTACGCCCAATAAGCGATGCCCGGCAATTTCCTTTGGAACTCCGCTATGAAGCGTTCTTTCTTCGGCGAGCTCGGTTGAAGGCTAAACCTAAAGGCGCGATACCCAGCATAAAGATCGGCATGCCACTGCCGGCTGGAAACAACATCGCGTGCTTCTTACCTGCTGGCTTTGACTTGCCCTTCTTTACAGGCTTCTTAGGAATGGCTTGGCCGGGCGGGATGTCCTTCTTGATCTTCGCGACAAAGGTCAGTCCCTCGCCCATGTTCTTCTTCTCGACCGACATCAAAATCTCCGGCGTCACAAAGCGCGCGTTGTTGGCCCTAAGGGCATCCTGCACCGCGAGGCCATAGGCGTTGCGCTTCGGCGGTCCCGGCGGCAAATGACAGTTGAGACAGCGAGCCTTGCCAATCGCGCTCGTCTCCTTGATCTTGTACAAGTTGAAGAAGACCTTCAGAAACGGCGGCTTGGCAGCGGCCAAACCAGCTAGCCCAACACAACTCAACAACGCGAAAATCTTGAGCGAACGAATCACGCGAAAATAATACGCTTATCCGAGCTTCCGCCACAAGCTTGAACCCGCAGACAAGCAACGCGGCGCAAGATTTTTGAAAGTCGCTTATCCGTTTTGTCTAGTTCCAGCGGGGCTACGGTAGGGCAACCGGTCCCATCTCCGACCAAACGCCTGTATTATCTTTCTTAGCGCCCAGGCTGGGGAGCGATTTGAGGAGATTAGGATATGGCTTTCAAAATCAGGGTTGGCAGAATTCGTGCAAGCGCGTTGGCATTGGCATTCGGTGCGATCGGCGTTAGCGCATTAGCTGTCGTTCCCCTTACTCAACAAGATCACGAGCGCAAGTCGACAGAGGCGCCGACTGGCAACAAGGGCAAGCTCTGCAGCGAGTTGTTCACCGCGATCACTCACTTCGATGCGAAGGGCGTCGACGACCTGCTTGCGAAGGGCGCGGATCCCAACTCTCGCAATGGTCTCAATTTCACCCCGCTTTACATTGCGGCCGCTTCGCACCAGTCGAACGTCGTCGACGCCCTGCTGAAAGCGGGAGCAAAATTTGACGCGCAGAGCACCTACGGCACGCCGCTCACTTTCGCGTGCATCTCTGCCAACGTGCCAGACGCGATGAAGTTCCTTGGTATGGGTGCGAATGCTGACTACATGCGTACCGATGGCATTACGCCGCTGTACATGGCGGCAAATTTGGGCGTCGACCCACTTGTCCAAGCCCTCATCGACAAGAAGGTCAACGTCAACAACCAGAATGATAGCGGCGACACCGCATTGTTCGTTGCAGCAAGGCAGGGCCATGTCGGCACCGGCAAGATTTTGATTGGCGCAGGCGCGAAAGTCGACCTCGCAGACGTCGACGGAATCACGCCACTGATGGCGGCAGCGATGAATGGTCACGCCGATTTCGTATCCATGCTTCTCGAAAACGGAGCAAAGCCAAACACTGTCGATCCCAATGGGCGAACCGCGCTCATGCTTGCTGGCAACTATGGCGATTTTCCGGAAGTCGCGCAGGCCCTGATTAATGGCAAAGCCAACGCAGGACTCAAAGATAGCAAGGGGCGCACCGCCGCGCAACTAGCCGCTTCACATGGCTATGCAAAGAGCGCGAAAGTGATGTCGCTTGGAAAGCCGATCAAATTGGCAATGATGCCTACTCGCACATCCCGACAAGCAGTCGTTGCGAGCCTTAAGTTGATCGATCTATCGACTCGCGCATTCGAAGAAGGCGCAACCTGTGTTTCCTGCCACCAAGAGGGACTCGCGAGAATTACGACCGGCGAAGCAAAGGAGCGCGGATTCCGCGTCGACGCAGGCATTCAAAAGAAGCAAGCGATGATTCTCACGGGCATGGTCAACGCCATGAAGCCACTCCACGAGGCAGCATTAAAGAGTCCGGAAGCGATGAAGCAACTGCCTCTTATCGAGATCGGCGAAGTTCCGACGATGTATGGCTGGATCCTCAGCGGAATGATCGCGCAGAAGCAGCCTGCAACGCCGGCACTCAACGCAATGACGATGTGTCTAGCAGAGCAGCAGGCGCCCGATGGATCATGGACATTCATGCTTCCCCGCGTTCCTATGCAGTCGAGCTTCTTTCCAGCACAGTGGGATCCGAAGCTTGGAATTCACGTGACTTGAAGTCGCGGC
>JADMIO010897312.1_pt1 | contig 81181 bp, 60 predicted proteins | sample 8958161 | NCBI WGS metagenome assembly JADMIO01 (sample SAMN16585339, study PRJNA669376) | soil metagenome | isolation source: Crop rotation soil | place: USA: Cullars Rotation, Alabama | collected 2011
GCGACTTCAAGTCACGTGAATTCCAAGCTTCGGATCCCACTGTGCTGGAAAGGCCCGCCGATAAACTGTGCACGCGACCGCCATCAGCTATTGTCAACCGGTTGAAGGGGGCTCCGGAAAACAAAAATGTGCCGTGGCGCCATAGGGAGTTTGTTCCCGTTACCACTACGCGATTGCTCAAACCTGAGGCATTGCCGATCGTGGCGCCGCCGATGCAATGCACAATGCCGCCATTCGAAATCATCAAGCTACATTGGACGACCAGCGTCATGTCTGAATTGGTCCAGACGGAACCCGCCCCGGTCACCAAAGCCGCGTCGCCGATCCACCCTTGGAGTGCTCCGCTGGCGATTCTGCCGCCCCGCGTCACCGTAATCCTATTAGTTGAGCCTTTGCCCGAGGTTATTGCGCCCACCAGCCAGACCGAGTTACTTCCCGTCACCTCCACGGAGTTATAGGAACTGCCGCCGCCCGATCCCATCATGCAATCGGAGTTGTTCACGATTGCGCCATTGGTGATGAGGAGTCGATTGGATGGGCCGCCGCCGCCCAAATAAAACATCTGATGCTTCCAATAGGAGCCCACGCCATCCACAATCACAGTGTTGTTGCTCGAATAATTGAACCCGACATAGGAATTCTGGTTAGTGACCCGCGTGTTGTTTTGAAATACCAAGAGGGCATCCGGCGCATTGGTGCCGACGACAAGCGGGATCAACAGATTGGTGGTCGTATTGTCCAGGATCCGCGTCTCGCCATCGGCCACTAAACGAGCGCGTGCTCCCACCGTCGCGAGTAATGATAAGACACAAATCGCCAATAACAGACCCAGTCCGCTCCGGGCCTTTCGGCCGGAAAACAGCGTCCGCAAATTGGTAAACAGCGCCATGGGTACTGCCTTACCGATAGCAATTTGGCTGCGATTTTACAATGAATTTCCCGATTGAGAGGCCCTACTTTTCGTGCGCTTTGACCGCCTTCAAAATGTCGTCCAGTCGTTTCGCCCAAAAAGTCAGGTCAAAATTCTGCGGGTCATCATGCGCGTCGGGAATGCCGGCATCCACTGCAGCGTGATAACCGGGAATCAGCCACGAGCCGTGCTGCACGCTGGCGGAAATGTAGAGTAACGCGAGGCGATCATACTGCGCATCAGTGAAGCCCGGCTCGGGAGCGATGGCGTCATTCTTCGGACCGGCCTTCGGATCGCGGCGGCGCGGTTGAATGAGTTCGGTGTGAACGAACAAACCGCGCCCCTGCTCTTTTAGCACCCGCACTTCGAGTTTGGTTGAGCGGTAGGGATTGGCGAACGGATGCGGCGTGACTGAGTGTCCCAAGCGATTCACAAATGCATGCGCGACGGGACGGTTACTGGCACGATCCAAGTTGTTTGGCGACCACGCAGCCGTATTGATATTTGTTGGAACCTGGCCGTCGCCATAGTTCGGCGCACTGGTATCGTGAATGACAAAATACCTAGCCTTGCATTGATTGGTGAGCGGTCCACCAATTTCAATCTCAGAGATCTTTTGCGTTTCCAGATATTTTTGCAGTCCCGCGAGATTCAGCTTCACGGGCTGACCGATTAGCTCTTCCAGCGGCGCTGGCAACTTGGCGAGTGGCGCCGCCAAAACCCCGAAGCGTTTGACGGGGCGCAGCAGGCAACGCGCTTGTTCCAGCGGAGTGCCGGGAAACGACAGTGTGTTGGTATCGAAACCGCAACTGGTATTGGCCGCGAAAGTCGTCGTGGCGATTGCGACCACAAGGCTAAAGGCTGCAACGAGTTTGACCGGTCGGTATTTCATGCCTGTGCCGGCGCAATCAGCTTGCGGTTATGCAGGAAGTGCCAGGCAAAAATCGCTGAGACAACCGAAATTCCGGCGCAAATCAAGTATGGGTATGAAGGATGCAAATCGAGCAGCGGCGCCGCAAACAACGGCGCGAAAATCCGCGCCAGACTGCCGGCGCTTTGGGCGATGCCGATAATCTCCCCCTGTTCGTTCGCCGGCGTCAGGTTGGAGAGCATTCCAAAAACCGGCGCCCGCGTAAGACTGGAACCGATGGAGAGCACCGCGAGCGCCACCAACAACAACGGCCAGTTCATGATAAACGGCAGAGGCGCAAGACTCACCCCGACGAGCACCAGACTCAAAGTGATGAGCAGCGGTTCCCCGAGACTCTTTACAATCCGGCCGAGCGGCCCGCCCTGGACAAACGCGCCGATGATGCCGCAATAGGCATAGAGATAAACGACTTTGGAATCAAAGCTGTGAACCCCCTTCACGCTTTGGAAGGTCAGGTTAAAATTGTGGCTGATGAGCAGGCCCAGCGTGGTTTCGAAACAGGCGAAGCAAAATGTTGCCAAAAAAAACACCAGCACCAGCGTGCTGATGCCAGGACGCTTCATCGCAAAAAGAAATTGTTGAATCCGCGGGCGCCGCGCGGCTTGAATATTCCCGGGCTGCCAGCTCTCGGGAAGTTTTGCAAAAGCGAAAAGTAGATTCGCTGCGCACAAGCCGGAGGCAATCCAGCCCGGAGTGGTTAGGTTGCCAAATTTCAGTCCCAGTCCGCCAATGACCGGCCCAAAGATAAATCCCAAACCAAACGCCATGCCGATGAGCCCCATCTTTTTGGAACGTTCGGCGGGCGGCGTGATGTCCGCAATGTAAGCTTGAGCTACCGTGATATTCGCGCCGCAAATACCTGCGAACGTGCGGGCCGCAAACAACAACACCAGCGCTGCCGTACCAGTCCGGCCGCAACCAATGGCGAAAATCGCATAGGAAATCGCTGAGCCGGCCAGGCTGATGAGCAGAACGGGACGACGCCCCACGCGATCCGAAAGCCGTCCCCAAATCGGCGCAAAGACAAATTGCATCGTCGAGTAAACCGCCATCAGACAGCCGATAGTGAACCCGCTCGCATCCAAGTCTTTTGCGAAGATGGGTAGCAACGGCAATACGATGCCGAACCCGACGAGGTCAATGAAGACTGTGAGAAAGACAATGAAGACGGATGGCTTCTTCATTGGAAAAACGCCAGCAGGCGGTACTCACAGCAGGATTCAACGGCCAACAACATCGGCGGAGTCTAGTGGGCACAGAAAACGAGTCAAGCGAGCGACCTGATGCTCGTTGTGATCAATTCGGCTTAAGTCGGAAATACATTGCGCTGCCGGTTATCGGGTAAACATGAGGGCTCACCGCCCCCGGAATATTCGTATAGACACCAGTAACTGCGGGGGCGGCTTGCAGTTGGGCATCTTCCTGCGGCCATTTCAGCACCACCTGGTTGGTCAGAGTCTCAATGGTCAATGCGTCCACATATTTGATGGTGAAAATGTCATACGTCTCGGTAAAGAGGTTGTTCGCGTCCGAATGACCCACCACAATTATGGAATTGTCAGCCGTGACGGCAAGACTCACACCCACCTCGAAACCGTCACCACCAATTGTTCCCTTGTAGAATTTGGCCCATTTAAGAATGCCGGTGGAAGAATATTTTAGGGTAACCCCATCCGCACTGAAACCCCCGTCACTGGACATGAAGCCGGTTACAATAACATCACCGTTGCCATCCAGAATTGAATCCAAAGGCCCTTCCAAAGAACCGCCGCCCGGCCCCGCAAAACGATTGGTCCACAATCCCGCGCCGGAGCTTGAGTATGCGATGGTCACTAAGTCGGCGTCGAGGGGGCCGTAGGCCCCCCCGATCACAAACACATTTCCATTGCTGCCAATGAGGACGTTTCGAGCCAAGTTATTGTAATTCGTCAGGCCGCTGTAAACGTTAGTCCATAATCCCACGCCCGCACCCGTGTAGGCGATCGTCACAATATCGTCGAAGCCGCTGGGGCCTCTTGATTGTCCGGTAACGATGACATTGCCGCCGGCGGCAACCGCGATATCCGTGGCGATAGCTTCACCTGAAGTGGCGCCATAGTAACGGTTGGTCCAAAGAGGCAGGCCGTTGCGGGAATAAGCCACGGTGACATATTCGGACTCCGAAAAACTGGGTCCGCGCGAATTACCGGTTACGAACACATTGCCCCCCGGGTCCACAGCCACGGAGTTTGCCCCGGACGGCCCAGGCCCGATGTAGTAATTAGTCCATAAGGGGATTCCGCCGTTGGAGAATTTGACGGTGGCAAAATCACTGCCACTGGAGATGCTACCAATGCCCGAGCCAGTCACGATGACGTTTCCTTCGCCATCCACGACGAGATCTGCCAGAAAACCATAGAAATAGTTGCTCCAAAGCGGTATTCCAGTATTCGCATACGCGAGGGTCAGGCCCGAACCTCCGAACGCCAATGAATCTCTGGTCACAAATATATTGCCCGCAACGTCGTGGCCGATGGTTTGGGCAGCACCAAAAACAAGGTCATTGGTCCACAGGGCAACCCCGTTACCGGAATAAGCGATCAGCTTTTCCTGTCCCAGGACTACGATGTTGCCATTGGTGGTAACGGCAACTCCTACGGCTTGGTCGTAGGTGTAACTGGTATCATGATTGTGATTGGTCCACAGCCCAACCCCCGCGCCAGAATATCCCAAGACCGCGCCGTCGGCCGACATACCCGCCACAAACACATTCCCATTGGTATTTACCGCCACCGTAAGGGCGTAACTGCTCCAGGAGTCAGGATAATCATAACGATTGGTCCACAAAGCATTCCCTCCGCTCGAATAGGCAACCGTCGCATAATCGGTACTCAATTCGCCGGTGACAAACACGGTCCCGTTTCCATCCACAGCCACAGCATGGGGAATTTCCAAGCCCGTTCCCGAACCGATGTGATAATTGGTCCACACGCCAATTCCCGCAGGCGAGATCTTGGTGGTCCTGTAAGTCCCACTTCCGTTTATGGTTAACAAATTCCCTTCTTTATCGGCCACGATGGAGCTTCCGGGTGCAGGATGCCGCCAGAGCAAAGCTCCGCTTGCGGAATAGGCAACGGTCCCCGCGGACCCAGTAACGTGAACATTACCGTTGGTCGTAACCGCAACGGCGTAGGCGTAATCCGAAGTCCCGGGCTGTTGATCCACATTGGCCCAAATTGTCGCGCCTGAATTGGAATACTTTATCGTGGTGTAATCGTAGGCATTAATAAACGGGTGCGACGACCACCCCGTGACAATGACATTCCCACCCGCGTCAACTGTCACATCATTGCCGCGGTCCACATTATGGGATGGCACACTGTAGTGATTGGTCCAAAGGGGTAGCCCTCCGCTCGAATAAGCAATGGTAGCGATGTTGTCGTCGGCTTCGCCGGTAACGAACACGTTGCCATTTGTGTCCACCGCCACCGCCATCGCCATGTCATAAAAGTGATCCGTGCCGTCATAACGGTTCGTCCATAGGGCAACCCCCGCCGCCGAATACTTGATTGTCAGGTAATCCGTGTTGCCCGCCAACCCAGTTGAATGCCCGGTCACAATGATCGCACCCGCTTGGTCCACGGCTACGTCGTTGGCAATGTCGTCCCCGCTCACCGCGCCGTTGTAACGGTTGGTCCACAATGGAACCCCCGACTCCGAATATTTTAAGACGAGCATATCCCGACCATTCCCGTCCACATCACCATGTCCCGCGCCGATAACATTGCCCTGGTTATCGACCACGAGTTTCTTGATGTGGATCTCGGATGGTTGAGTGCCTCCGTAATGTCGCACCCACGCCTCGGCAACCTGACCGGGCGCGGGGCGGGAGCAAAGCATCAAACCAGCCGCCAAAATCATTAGAAAACATTTGCCTAAACGCATGCGATAAACGGGAAATTTCATTGGGCTGCGATTGCAGAGAATAAATTTTTACGCTCCAAAACGTCAATTTCATTCGGCAGTGCGGCCATTCCGCACCTTGCTCCCCTGCCCTTTTTCCACCACACTGACCGTCCGATGAAAAAGAATTCGAGCCGGTCAGCCAGCAACAAAAATCACATGCGTCCGTTCTCCAGCCTTCTCGTGGACGGCCCCGAACGCGCCGCCGCGCGCGCCATGCTTTATCCCGTAGGATTCACGGACGAAGATTTCAAGAAACCCATCATCGGCATCGCGTCGACGTGGAGCAACGTCACACCGTGCAACATGCACATTGATAAGCTCGCGCTCGAAGCGGAAAAAGGCGCGAACGCCGGCGGCGGCAAGGCCATCGTCTTCAACACCATCACCATCTCCGACGGCATCTCGATGGGCAGCGAAGGCATGAAGTATTCGCTCGTGTCGCGCGAAGTGATCGCAGACTCGATCGAAACAGTCGTGGGCTGTGGTGGGATGGATGGTTATGTCGCCATCGGGGGTTGCGACAAAAACATGCCGGGCTGTCTCATGGTGATGGCGCGCATGAATCGCCCGGCGGTGTTTGTGTACGGTGGAACGATTCTTCCCGGTTGTTTGACAAACCCGCCTGCAGGTTCTCCGAACAAGGGCAAGGAACTCGACGTCGTCTCCGTGTTCGAAGCCGTCGGCCAACATGCCGCGGGTAAAATCAATGACGAAGAATTGCACGCGGTGGAGTCCTGCGCGATTCCCGGGCCGGGTTCGTGCGGCGGTATGTATACCGCGAATACGATGGCCAGCGCCATTGAAGCGCTTGGCATGAGTCTGCCGAACAGCTCCGCGCAAAATGCCATCTCCTCCGCGAAGATGGAAGATTGCCGGCGCGCGGGCGCTGCGGTGGTCGAGATGTTGCGGCAAGGCATCAAGCCGCGCGACATTCTCACGAAGAAAGCGTTTGAGAACGCCATCACGGTGGTCATCGCGCTGGGCGGTTCGACGAATGCCGTGTTGCACTTGCTCGCCATCGCGAGCGCGGCGGAGGTGAAGCTGACGATTGATGATTTCACGCGCATCGGCAAACGCGTGCCCGTGCTCGCGGACCTGAAGCCCAGCGGCAAATACAGCATGAGCGCGCTCGTGGCCATCGGCGGCATCCGTCCGCTCATGAAGACGTTGCTCGATGCGGGATTGCTCCACGGCGATTGCCTCACCGTCACCGGCGAAACCATGGCGGAGACTCTCGCCACCGTGAAACCGTATCCCACGGGACAACAAATCATTCGCCCGCTCGATGCCCCCATCAAGAAGGACAGTCACTTGGTCGTCTTCTACGGCAACCTCGCTCCGCAGGGCGCCGTCGGAAAAATCTCCGGCAAGGAGGGTCTCGCGTTTGAAGGCAAAGCCATCGTGTTCGAGGGCGAAGAGAAGGCGTTGAAAGCCATCCTCGACGGCACGGTGAAAGCCGGACACGTCATTGTCATCCGCAGTGAAGGACCGAAGGGCGGCCCGGGCATGCGCGAGATGCTCTCACCCACCAGCGCCATCATGGGCAAAGGCCTGGGCAAGGAAGTCGCGCTCATCACCGACGGACGCTTCAGCGGCGGCAGCCACGGCTTTGTTGTGGGCCACGTGACGCCTGAAGCCTACGTCGGCGGTCCGATTGCCCTCGTGAAAAATGGCGACCGCATCATCATTGATTCCGTCAAACGCACCGTCACCCTCGGCGTGCCCGCGAAGGAAATCGCCAAGCGCAAGAAAGTGTGGAAGAAACCCGCGCCGCGTTATCCGCGCGGCGTGCTGGCCAAGTATGCTCACACCGTCACCAGCGCCAGTGAAGGTGCGGTCACGGATGCGGATTTGAAGTTGTGAGTTTCCATGCCTGGGCCAAAACCAGTCTTGTATTTAATCGCTGGTTGCAATGGCGCGGGCAAGACTACGTATGCGAAACAGCTCCTTCCGCATGAGGTAAAATGTCTCAACTTCCTAAATGCGGATTTGATTGCGCAAGGGCTTTCACCATTGAACACGCGAGCTGCAGCGATTAAAGCAGGCCGCCTCCTCCTTGAAGAATTCCGCCGCTTCGTCTTCCGGCGAGAGACATTTGCCTTGGAAAGCACCTTGAGCGGCAGAACGTATCTTAACCACTTCAAGCAAGCGAAGCGACGAGGTTTTCAGATTTTCCTTCATTATCTTTGGTTGCCGAATCCGGCTGTCGCCATTGCGCGCGTGCACGAACGCGTGAAGAAGGGCGGTCACGATGTTCCGGTGGCGGACATCCGCAGGCGTTTCACCCGAAGCTTGGACCATCTGGTTTCCGACTACGCTCCGCTGGCTGACCGGTGGGCGATATGGGACAGCCGATCCGTTCCTTCCCAGTTAATCGCAGAATCCGAGACTTGTCGGATTGATGAACTCAAGGTTATATTGAAGACGCCATGAAGAACGGCAACGGACACCGCAAAAACGACGATTTTATCGCTCCAGCCAAACGCGCATTTCGTCGCGTGGCCCGCCAACTCCGCGCCGAAAATGCCCGTCTAGGTTTACCGCTTATCTTGGGGGAAAAGAATCATGTGCGCCTTGTCCGCGCCCGCTGAATTACTCGCCCCAAAACTCAAGCGCAATGAACCGCGGGACCGCGCGCACGCAGAATGGGCGAAACGCGTTGGTTTGCTCAGCTAAGCGACTGTGGTATTTTCACGTCATGTTCGTGAATGGCATCCATTTTCAGGAATACGCCACGCTGGAGTACGGTCGCCTGCCGTGGCGCGTGCCGGCTTATCGCGAACGTTTGCTTCGGCATTGGCGTGATGATCGCCATCCACACAAGGAACGTTTTGCGGAGCACGAAGCAGAAGTAACTCGTCTCTTGGAAAGCCCCAAAGGCAGTGACGCCGAACTGGATGCCGAATTGCAGAAACGCAACTCCAGCTTGCGCGCTGTGGTCAAGGAAATCCCCTCGGTATTCGGGTCTTTTTTTGAATAACTAACTCCACTGAAAGCTCGGCGGCGGATCATGAATTATGGTTGCAAGGTGTTGACCCGCTCACATGCTTCTGTTGAAATCTAGTTTCAAGCAAAAGCAATCCACTATGAAACACGCCTACATTTTCATTTTACTGGGCTTGCTCCTCGGTTGCTCGAAGGAGTCGGCAAAACAAAAAGGCAACTCGGAAGCCTCGCAGAATCAGCCTGCGACATCGCAGAAGGGCCCTCCGGTTTCTTTGCCGTTGCAGGTAACTCTCGTTGAAAACGAAGATGCAAAAGAACGGGCCCAAATCAAGAGCCGTGAGACTGAATTGCTTGCCGCCAAAAACTATGATGCGTTGGATGGAATGGCGCATGAGTTTCGAAAATCTGGAGCTTGCCATCCCAATGGCCTCGCGAAATTGAACTCCTTTTATGGGGGGTTTGAGCTGGATGACAAAGAGGCTGAAGCCTTATGGAAAAGTCGACTGGCAGCGTTGCAATCGTGGACCAAAGCAAAGCCGAAATCAGTGACTGCCCGGGTTGCCTACGCTCACTTTCTGACCGACTATGCGTGGAAAGCCCGCGGCAGCGGTGTGGCCAATACTGTCACGGAGGGGGGATGGAAACTTTTCGGTGAAAGACTTCAACAAGCAGCGGTGGAGCTAAGAAACCTCGAAGGGCTCGACGAGCAATGTCCACACGCCCGAATGGTCCTATCCCGAATCTTGCTTGGATTGGGCGCTCAGAAGCCGGCGTACGAGAAATTTTTTGAAGATTCCATTAAGACGACACCCGGCTACACGGGCTATTATTATCGTCAAGCGATTTACCTCCTCCCGCGCTGGTTCGGCGAGCCAGGCGAATGGGAGAGTGCACTGGCCAAAGGTGCCGATAAAATTGGAGGCGATGAAGGCGATATGCTCTATGCGCGAGTGGTTTGGCTAATGTACGACTATAATGTCGCGAGGACGAACATGTTCAAGGAGTACAATCTTTCCCCGGCCAGAGTTGACAACGGATTCCAGTTAATTCAAAAGCAATTTCCCGATTCCCTGTCAGTCAAAAGCAAGCGCGCGCATTTTGCCTGTCTGTCGGGGAACCAAAAAACGGCTCGCGAGCTTTTCGACTCATTGGGTGGCAAAGTCGACTTGACGGTTTGGAAGTCGGAACAAAAATTCCAACGCTTCGCCGAGTGGGTTTACAGATAGTAACCGGTCAGCCACCCTATAGTAAGTCAGGCGCTCCAATTTTCAGCAGGATGTGCCGCCGGCAAACTCGCCATGCGAAAGAGTTGTCGCTCTCCGTCCAATATCCCCTTGACCCTCCCGTTGCGGGAGACTTTATGAAGTAGGGCACTATGAAAAATTCCTACAGCATTGGTGAGTTCTCGCAGGTCACGGGATTGTCGGTCAAGACGCTGCGATTTTATCATGAACGGGGCATTCTGGTTCCGAGTTCGGTGGATGAGGCGACGGGTTATCGCTTTTACAGCGCGGACAAAATCGAGAAGGCGCGCGTCATCATGCGGCTGCGGGCGATGGAATTTTCCATTGAGGACATCGCTGTGGTGATGCGCGATTGCACGGATGAGGCGGACATCCTGAATCATCTCGAACGGCAGAAGAATTTTCTCCAGCAACGGATTCAGGAGGATCGGGACATTGTGCGGTCGTTGTCGGAAATCATCACGAACGAGAAGGCCGCGCAGCAATTGCTCGATACGAGCGCCTACGCCGTGGAGGAAAAGACGCTCGCGCCGCAATTGGTGGCGGGCATTCGCATGAAGGGCAAATACAGCGATTGCGGCAACGGTTTTGGGCAACTGGGAAAGACAATCGGGCGTTACATTTCCGGCAAGGCGTTGTGCCTCTACTATGACGGCGAGTATCGGGATGGCGACGCGGATTTCGAGCCGGGTTTTCCCATCCGCACGGCGATAACAAAGGACGGGGTTTCGATTCACATGCTGCCGGGTGGGCGTTGTCTCACGCTCGTGCATCGCGGCGCTTATGATCAGTTGGGCCGCAGTTATGCGAAGGTTTTGAAGCGGGCTGAGGAATTGAAGTTGAAAATCGCACTACCGACGCGCGAGGTTTATATCAAAGGGCCGGGGATGATTTTCAAGGGCAACCCGAAGAATTATCTGACGGAGATTCAACTGCCGATTGAGGGAGTCGAATAAGGTTAAGAGCGTGTAAAAAAATGAAGAAGCCTTTTGTAATAGACCGGGAAACAATGGTTATGACGACCGCCCTCACCCCGGCCCTCTCCCCCAGGAGAGGGAGAAACGCTTCCAACGTTTCGATAAAGAGATGCGGTTCTTAAATTTAGAATCCGAAACCAAACTCAATTTGTTACTCGCTCTAAGAACCTGGACTCCCACTCTCAAAACAACTCATCCCACTTGCTGCGATCCTTAAGCAGGATTTCGCGCAGGAGGCGGACGGGGGGACTGCCGTGGCGAAGAATTTCTCCGTGGAATTTCTCCAGCGAAAACGCGGCTCCAGTCTGTTGCTGGTAATCGCGCCGGAGTTTTAGCAACTGAAGCTTGCCCAGCGTGTAATAGAGATATTGCGGATCGAAGGTGCCCCGAATCGCTTCCTGGCGGGCGGGCTTGGGTTCGTAGTGGCAGTTGGCTTCGAAGAATTTTGTGGCGTCATCCAGCGACATGCCTTCGCAATGCGTTTTGATGGAGACGCACAGCCGGCAGAGTCGCAGCAGCGCTTCGTCCGATTGCGCGAGCCGATATTTCGCGGCCTTGAGGCGCTCGGCGGCGCTGGGGTTGGCGTTCTGGCTCGCGCCAAACCCTTCGTCGAGCATCATCTGCTCCGTGTAATGCGCCCAACCTTCCACGAACGCGTAGCTGCTGAAAATATTTTGAATCCGGGAAGCGTGCGATGCTTTCTGACAAAGATACTGAACATAGTGGCCGGGATACGCTTCATGGATCGAGACCACGTCGGTCGTGTAATAGTTGAAGGAAGTAAGCCATTCATCCTTCTGCTGCGGTGACCAGTCCTTTTCCGTTGGGGTCACGTAGTAGAACGCCTCGGTGGCTTTGGTCTCGAACGGCCCGGGCGTATCCATGGAGGCAAAAGTGGTGGCGCGGAGGAATTGCGGCGTCTCCGCAACTCGCGCGCGCAGGTCGGAAGGCAAAGTTACCAGTTTCCGCTCCACCACGAACTGCCGGATTTCTTCCAAATTCTTCCGCGTGTCAGGAATCAAGCTGTCCTCGGTGGGATGATCTTTTTGAATGGCCTTGAAAACTTCAATCGGCGGTTTGCTCGGATCAATCACGCGGGCGGCTTCCCCAAAGGCCGCCTGCTCCCGGCGCAATTCTTTCAGCCCGATCTCCAGCACGCGTTCGGGCGCGAGCGGGATCAATTCCCCTTCGCGCAGCATGCGCTGATATTTTTCGCGGCCCAGTGCATAGTTGTCGTGGGCTTTGGGAAGTTTTTCCGTTTTCAACCATTCCGCAAATGCCTGCAGTTCCTTGATCGCGTCATCATTGGCCGATTTGAATTCAGCCATCAAGCTGCTGTCCTTGACGTCCTGCAGCGCAGCGACCAGTTCCTTGCCCAGAAAATCGGCCGAACCATTCGCGATCTCGATCGCCGTCTCGACGTACGGCCGGGCCAGCGACGCTTCGAGGTTGGCGCGCGCTGCGGCCATCACATGCGGCGCCTGTTTTTCGATTGCAATGATGGAGCGAATGCGCTGCTCCAACGGAGCGAAGTCGCGTTTGATATATCCGCTCACGTCAAATGCGCCGGCGTAAGTCATCGGATTCCGCGTGTAACTCTGCAGGCTTTCGAAGGTAAACAATTCGTTCGCAATACCAGTCTGCAGAACACGGAGGTCGTGGCGGATTTCCGGGCGAAGCGAGTTGGCCGGAAGGCTGGCGAGCTTGCGGTTGAAGGTTTGCAATCGTGCCAATTCGTTATCCAAGGAAGCGCGGCTGAAATCGGTGAGCTTGCCGTCGTACTCGTGCAAACCCAGCATGGTCCCGATGGTCGGCCGCCAGGCGAGATATCCGGCAATGAAATCGTCCGCGACGCGCTGAAATTCTTTTTCCGCGGATGGATGGTTCAAGGATTGATTACTGCTGTTTGGTTGCGCGCAACCCAGCAGCAAGGCGAACAGCAGAATCGAAGTTATGATTTTCATTCGCAGCGGGGACGATGACAGCGAAATCCCGTGATACGGTCAAGACTTGTTCCCGGAGGGTGCGGCGCTGGAGGCGCGGCATGTTTATAGAAACCAGAGCAAAGCAAAGCGCAAGCTCCGTAGGAGCGACATCAAAACCCTATGAGCGTCTGATCCGGCTCAATCGGAGATCATGTCGCTCCTACGGAGCTCAATAACATTGCACCTTGATTCTATAAACATTCCGCTCCTAACGGAGCTGAAGGAAGATCTCATTTCGCACGATGAAAATGATCTGGGAAGAGGCGCCTGCGGAATTTGTAGCAGCCGACGTAAGGAGGCTCATTTCTTTTCGAAGTTAGAGCCTCCTTACGTCGGCTGCTACAAATTCTATTTGGCGGGCAGCGTAAAATAAAACGTCGCGCCCTTATCGACTTCGCCGTGGGCGCGGACGGCACCGCCGTGACGCGCCACGATGCGTTGGACATTGGCCAAGCCGATGCCGGTGCCTTCAAACTCGTTCGGGGAGTGCAGCCGTTGGAACACGCCAAAGAGTTTTTGCGAATATTCCATGTCAAATCCCGCGCCGTTGTCTTGCACAGAGAATTCGATGACGCCGTCGCTGCAATTTGCGCTGATCTTAATTTCGGCGCGGGGACGTTTGCCGGTGTATTTGACCGCGTTGGAAATCAAGTTGACCCAAACATGCTTGAGCATGGCACGGTCGCCGTGAGTTTCCGGCAAATCATCAATCTGCCAGACGATCTCGCGACCCGCAGTGATCATCCGGAGTTCGTCGCAAACCTCAGCCACCAAGTCATTCGTATCGACGCGACCTTGCTGTAAATCGGTGCGGCCCATGCGCGAAAACTCCAGCAAGTCATCAATCATCGCGCCCATCTGCCGGGCGGAGTCCGCGATGATTCCCAAGTCACGCTGGCCTTTCTCACTTAATTTTTGTTTGGCCTCGTCCTGCAGCAGCCGGATGAAGCCGCCGATATGCCGGACAGGCGCGCGCAAATCGTGCGAGACGGAATAGGAAAACGCTTCAAGTTCCTTGTTCACCGCGTGCAATCGCGCGGTGCGTTCCGCGACGGTGCGTTCGAGTCCGGAATACAATTGCACATTTTCCATCGCGATAGAGGTACTGTCGGCGAGCGCTTGCAGCAAGCGCACTTCCTCGGGACGCGGTTCGCGGCGGGTGGCCCAATATGTGCCAATCGCCCCGACGGGTTCGGTGGTGCGAATCGGCACCATCGCGAGGCTCTTCACAAACGTGGGACGATAGGCATCGGCCGGAATCCGATCGTCTGCATAAATGTCTTCAATCACCGCCGCCTGGCGATTGAGCATCGCCCAGCCGCTGATGCAAATGCTCATCGGAAATCTGTGCCCCTTCCACAAAGGCGAAATGGCTTCTTCGTCGGCATAGTGACAGAGATCGCCTTCGCGCAAAACAAATGTCGCGCCGTCCGCACCGGTCAATTCGCGGGCTTCGTGCCGCACGATGGCCATGATGGTTTCGAGGTTACGAGCCAGTGAGAGTTCCTGCACGACGCTCACGAGACGTTCCACGGCGCGCGGGTACCAATCCGCTTTGTCGGTGCCCGAACGCCGTTTGGACATGGCGTTTTTTACGGCGTCGGTCAACCGGGCCAGGTCCGATTTGCTGACCCAATCCGACGCGGCGGCGTATTCGGGTTTCCGGGTAAGGGGTTCGTTGCTTTTGCGACCGGAAACAAAAATGAAAGGAATGCCGGGCCATTGTTCGCGCGCCATCCGCAGGGCGCTCGCACCGGCGAGTCCGCTGATGCTGCTGTCCGAGAGAATCACATCGCATTCGCGAGTCTTCAGCGCCTCGCGGAACTGTTCGCCCGTGCTGACCACGCTGATTTCAACCGGGGAGTCATCCTGTTGCAAAGCATTCAGCACCAATTCAGCATCTTTGGCGCTGTCCTCCAAATGCAAGATACGCAAAGTTGTTTTCATAACCCGCAGGTGATTTTCCGTTGCGCTGTTCTTGGTGACGACTTCTGATGTGAAAAACATTCCACCTTGGCCGTAGTTCGGCAAGTGACTTTGCGGCTGACTTTAGGTGTCATCGATGAGTTCTTAGTTGCGGTTACGGCAATGTAAAGCCGACTAAAGTCGGCGCTCCGCCCGCTGCGCCGGACGGTGATCGGCTTTAGAATCCGGGACTTAGGGACACTTGCATTCCCGCGGAAGAATTTGTCACAATCGCGGTGGAAATTCCGTCCGCTTGAATTACTATCAAGCCGCGAAAAAGGGTTAATTGAGCACATCGAATTCGGCCAGCCGGATGGACAACGATTCTTCCATAGAATTTCAGCCTGCAACACGGCCCGCGCATGAAAATGCAGCAATTTGCGCGCCCGGCAACGCCGTCGACGACGCCTTGCGGGCCCAGGTGCTCTACCAAAGCTTGTTCGAATTGATGCCCGGCAGCGTCGTTTTGATGGATGCCAACGGGGTGATCCTGGACGTTAATCCGGCTTTCTGCCGGCAAATTGGTTATGGACGCGATGAGTTGCGGGGCCGCCACGTGAGCTTGTTCAGCAAGGATTCGGGGGAGACCATTGATCAAAACCTAACGCGGCTGCTGGCCGGAGAAGTCCTGGAACATGATGTGACCAATGTTCATCGGGACGGCAGCCTGCGGCACTATGAGTTGCGCGAAACCGCCATAACGTTGCCGGATGGTTCGCGGGGTATTCTAGCGTTATCGAATGACATCACCCCCCGGGTGCGTGCGGAGAAAGAGAAGCTCGAAATGCAGCGCGAGTTTCTGCATACGGAAAAACTAAAAAGCCTGGGCTTGATGGCCGGAGGCGTGGCGCATGACTTCAACAATCTGCTCACAGTCATCATCGGCAACATTGAACTGGGCTTGATGGAATCGGGCGGTCCAGCGACGGGTGGTCCATTCCGCGAAGCAATCAATGCCGCCAACCGCGCAGCGCATCTCACCCGGCAGATGCTGGCTTACTCCGGCCGCGAACGATTCAACATCGTGGACGTGGATGTGAACGAAGTGATTCGCCGAACGGCCGAGTTGCTGAACATCACGATTTCCAAAAAGGCCAGCTTGGAGTTGCGGTTGGGACTGGATTTACCGCTCATCGAGGGTGACGCCGCGCAGTTGCAGCAGATTTTCATGAACCTGGTCACCAACGCTTCCGAGGCGTTGGGGGACAATCCCGGATTGATTACCGCGACAACTTTTGTGCGCGATTACGATGCGGCGGGATTGGCGCCCAACCGGACGGGCAACCCGCTGAAGCCGGGACGTTACGTCGTGCTGGAGGTGAAGGATACGGGCTGCGGCATGGACGAGTCCGTTCAGCAACGCTTGTTTGACCCGTTCTTCAGCACCAAATTCACCGGGCGCGGGTTGGGGATGTCTGCGGTGTTGGGAACAGTCCGCGCCCACGACGGAGGCATCTTCGTTACCAGCGGGGTTGGTCGGGGGGCAACCGTGAGCGTATTGTTTCCACCCGGGAGCCCCCGTTCCGTCGGCGCCACGTCGACCAGCGCCAAGTCCGGGCTGGGAAATAATCTGCCGCAAATTTCGGGTTCGGTTTTGGTGGCTGACGGGGAAGCCATCACGCGCTTGATGGTGGAGCGGCTTTTGCAACGCACCGGGCTCCGAGTTTTTACCGCCGCGGACGGCATTGAGGCGATTGGCCGATTCAAGCGGCATTCCGACGAAATCACCTTTGTGATGCTGGACCTGAGCTTGCCCAAGCTGGATGGAATTCAAACGCTGGCGGAGCTACGTCAGCTGCGCCCGGACGTAAAAGCGATCTTGACCAGCGGCATCAATGAAACCGGTGTGAACGAACGCAGCCGGCAACTGGGGTTTGTGGCGTTCGTCGCCAAGCCTTATCAGGCGGGAGTGTTGTTTGACCTGGCCAGCCAGATTTGCGCGCGCCAATTGTAGGTTACTGCGACTTGAATCGTGCGACCGTATCAAGCGTTTTTGTGGTCACGGTGTGGATGGAATCCAGGCGTCCGGTCAGCAAAGATTGCAACTCTTTGGGATCAGCTACTTTTTCCGCTGGAGGCGGCACCGAGAGGAGATGCACGGCTTCGACTACTTTTTCATACAGCGCGAGCAAATCGGCACTCGGATTTCGGGTGTCCTGCGCGATGATGGCCGCGATGCTGTCGAGGCTCACCGGGCAACCTGTCAGATCATCGCCGTAGATTTTCTGGAGGATCTTTTCCGCGAGGGTGGTCGCGAGTTCATTGGGTTGCGCGCTATCGCTCATGGTCTCACCATGGAGGCTTCCAGTGGATTTTCCGAGAGAAAAATTGGCGACAGATTTGAAGAGTTTGTTACAGCCAAGAATTGCGACAATTCCCCCTCACCCCTGCCCTCTCCCACCGGGAAAGGGAGAAACGCTCACTGCTTTTCGCGTGAATCAGACACCAGCTTAATCGCCGTCCTCGTCATGATTGTCCTTCTTCCGCATCAACGGAAGATGGATCGTGGTGTTGAGCATGCTGAGGAACGAGCGTTTCTTTTTCTTCTCAGGCCCAATCAGTTCCACGGAATGACTGCACTGGCTGCATAGCTTCAGGGTTTTTCCGCCCTTGCGCCGCAGGCGGGTCACGCAAACGTCGCACAGGATTTCCTTGCAGAACGTGCAACGGTGCGTGGCGCGGGATTGCGGATGCCGTTTGCAGAGAATCGAACCGTCCGGCAACACCACGGGCGGCGCGGGTCGGGGCCGTTCGTATTCCGGGATGGCGACCCTAACTTCGAGGCTTTCCACCACTAGTGTGACATCGCCAAGTCTGACGATCTGGCCTTCGACCAGGATGGCTTCCTTGGTGAGTTGTTCATTGACGAAGGTGCCGTTGGTGGAACCGCAATCGCGCACGGTCACACCGTTGGCATTAAGAATGAACTCGGCGTGCGTGGTGGAAATCGTGGCGTCGTTGATGCAGAAATCAATATCCGGATGGCGGCCAAATCGATTGACCCCGAGTTTCAGTTCGAAAATCTCGGTTTCACCGTTCGGCAGTTTTCGCACCAGGCGGGCCATGTGTCTGGCGGGAGACTATCCGGAAGAAACCCCAAGTCCACGCGAATCACGGAGCGATTCAACCGGCGACGGGCTGGGGCTGAGCATCCAGGCACTTCCGGACGGTGGCGGCAAGCTTTTTGGGGTCGTAGGGCTTTTGTAAAAATCGCGAACCTTGCTGCATCACGAATTCCCGGCCCACGACGTCATCGTTGTAGCCACTGGTGAAAATTACCTTCAAATCAGGGCGTTCCGCCAGGAGCGCTTCGGCCAATTCCCAGCCGTTCATCCGATCCGGCATCACTACGTCCGTGAGCACGAGGTCAATCGAATCGCGGTGCCCGCGCCAAACATCGAGGGCTTTCACGCCGGATTCCGCCTCCAAAATCTTGTAGCCATGCCCTTGCAATATGGCACAGACCAGTTCCCGCACGGGTAATTCATCCTCCACCACGAGAATCGTTTCCGTGCCGCCTTTGGGGACCGTCTCCACCGGTTTGCTCTCGAGCTTTGCGCCTGCGTCAGCAACACATGGAAAGAAACATCGGAACGTCGTACCGCGGTCGAGTTCGCTATCCACTTCCACCCAGCCTTGATGCTGTCGGGCCACGCCATAAACCGTCGCGAGACCGAGCCCCGTCCCCTTCCCAACCTGTTTGGTGGTGAAGAACGGCTCGAAGATGCGCGGCAGATTTTCGGGCGAAATGCCGCAACCGGTATCCGAAACGGTGAGGCAGGCAAATTTTCCGGGGCGCGCTTCCGTCCGATGCGCCACATGCTGCTCATCCACATCCACCTTTGTGATGGCGATGTGGAGTTGGCCACCCTTGGGCATGGCATCACGCGCGTTAACCGCGAGATTCAGAACGACCTGTTCCAACATGCTGGCATCCGCCTGCACCAGGGCCGGAGTCGGTGAATTGTCCACTTGCAAAATAATGTCTTCCCCGAGAATGCGGTCCAGTAACTTGGTCATGTTACCGACCACATCATTCACATCCAGCCGGCGCGGTTGCATGACTTGGCGCCGGCTGAAGGTAAGCAATTGCCGCGTGAGACCGGCGGCGCGATCCGCCGCGTGGACAATTTGCTGCGCCGATTTGGTCGGCAGTTCCGCGAGGTTTCCGCCCGCCAGCAACAACGAAGCATGGCCGTGAATGACGGTGAGGATGTTGTTGAAATCATGCGCCACGCCGCCGGCCAGCTTGCCGATGGCATCCATTTTCTGCGACTGACGCAGTTGCTCCTCGAGCCGTTTCTGCACCGAGACGTCACGAAATAGACCGAGCAGTAGCGGGGATTGCCCTCGAAGTTCCACGAATGAATTCGTGTTTTCGAAAATAACCACCGTTCCGTTGCGCAAAGTGAGGCGGCGTTCGATCTGGCGCTCAATGGCATTTTCCCGGAACCGCCGGCGGTATCCCTGAAGCATCTTTTCCGGCAGCTCCGTATCGGAATACACGGCCGTAAAAAATTTTCCTTCGAGCGCATGGCGCTCCATGCCAACAAGTTTGCAGTAGGACTTGTTCACGGCGACAATAGTGCCGTTCTCATCGGTGAGCCTCATGCCGTCGACTGAATTTTCCCAGACGGAACGGAACAAAGTCTCGGAGCTGTTGAGGGCGCTTTCGGCATCCTTGCGGTCACTGATGTCACGAACGTGTTGCAGCACGGCGGGTTTGCCATTGAACTGAATCCGGCTGGCGCGAACTTCGATCGGCGTGATGCGACCATCCGCCGAAAGGCTCTTGCCTTCCACGCGACTCAGCCAGCCATCAGCCAGTTTCTGGAAATTCATCATCGCATCACGGCGGCGCTCGGAGGGCACCAAATCCACAATGTTCTTTCCGATGAGCTGATCGCGCGGCACTCCGTGTAACTGGCACGCCGCGGTATTCACATCGAGCACATAGCCGTTGGCGTCTTCGACGAAAATGGCATCCGGCGAACCGGCGAAGAGGTCGCGAAACCGATGTTCGCTTTCGCGCAAGGCGTGCTCGGAGCGAATGCGTTCCAATGCGCCGCCGCAATGGTCCGCCAGGGCCTGAAGCATGTCCAGGTCGCTGCGCGAATAGGCATTTATCGTGTAACTCTGCACGGACAATATGCCGATGGATTTGCCGCGATTACGCACCGGCGCGAGAATCAGCGAGGCGGAAGGCCGCGAGGTGTCACCCACGGGAATGGAGTCCGGCAGCATTTGCACGGGATTCTGGTGCAGAATCAATTCCGCGCCCCTTTCCAACACCCGCCGGGTCATGCCGCTGGGCTTTTGGGTTTCGTTGGTGCTGGAATATTCCTTCCGCTGCCCGCCGATCGTATCCACGTTGAGCAGCGGTATTACGTCGTCAGTTTCTGCGACGTATAAATCCAACATGAAAGCATCCCAGCCGAATAATTCATCCGCCACGGTCTGGATGATGCGGGCGGCGTCCTTCGGCTCGCTGACGGAGCTGAGATGATGACCCAGGTTTGCCAGCGCCTCGCGTTGTCGCTCGCTGCGCTTGCGCTCCGTGACATCGCGCGATGTTACGATCACGGCGTTGACATCCGGGTCGTTCAAGCGGCTTTGGCCCACGGCTTCCAAATCAATCCAATGGCCGGCCGAGTGACGAAAACGAAATGAGAGGGTTACGGTGCTATCGGGATTTTGCAGGCCTTGCTGAAACGCTTGTTGCACCTGAACCGTTTCATCCGGATGAACGAACTCAAAAAACTTTCGGCCCGCGATTTCCTGCGGGTCATAACCAGCCACCCGCTTGAGGGACGGACTGTTATATTGCAGGATGCCCTCAGCGTTCAGCACCGAGAGAATGTCGAGCGAGTTATAGGTGAGCGCGCGAAAATATTTTTCGCGGCGCAGGAGTTCGGTTTCGGCTCGTTTGCGACGGCGGCGCTCCTCGGCTTCGCGCACGGCGCGCTGCACTGCGGGCGCGAGGCGCTCCGGAGTTTGCTTCAGAACGTAATCGGTGGCGCCGGCGTGAAGGCTATCGATGGCCACATGTTCGCCAATGGTGCCGGATACCAGGAGAAAGGGCGTTTGCGGCACACGCTGACGCGCGACTTCCAGAGCTTGAATGCCGGTCCAATCGGGAAGCGAGTAGTCGGCGAGGATGACATCAACATTTCCCTGGGCGAGGGCGGCATTAAAATCCGCCTGGTTGGTCACGAGCAAAAGCTCTGCGTCCACGCCACCAGCGGTCAAGAGCTCACGCACCAACGCGGAAAAATCCGGGTCGTCTTCGAGGTGCAAAATATGCAACCGCTTGTTCATTGCTGAGTTATTTAACCCTTACGAGCTTGGCTAAAAGCAGCAAGCGGGATGCCGGAAGGCGAAGTGAAAGTCGTTGCTATTAAGCAACTTGAGAAAAAGGCCCTCCAAAACTACACCGTAAAGCTAGAAGTCAATTACCGTGCCAACTTGATGGATAATGCGGCAAGTGTTCGGAGGCTAGCTCCCAAATATCGCCGCGGGTTCGGGCAAGGCCCGGTGAATCTCCTCGCGTCGATAGCAGAAGCCGGGGCCCTCCAGAGTGCTTAGGTCCAACTCGCCCTTGCGCCGTTCGTAGAGGCCCGGATGCACTTGGGCTTCGGGACGTGAGGCTTCGGGATAGAACTGCATCCCGTTCGTCTCCACTCCCATGATGGTCCCCACGTGAGCGGCGAGTTGCACGTGAGAGATTTGCGCCAGCATGGGGTTGGTGAGGTCTTGGACCATCAAGGCCATGCCGTGCGCTTTGGCCCAGCACGCGCTCAACAATGCACCCGTCTGGGTCTTGCACGTCTTGAGGGCCACGCCGGTCCATCCCAATTCGCGACCCAAGCGGACCTTTTTCCAATCATGTGCGCTCTCATCGAGAAACAGCGGCTTGCGCGCGGATACGCTGCGCACATCAATCGGGTGCAAATCCAGTTCGTACGGGAACGGCTGTTCGACGTATAACACCATGCCGTAAATGCGAGGATGTTCATCCCGCACGCGGTCCAAAATCGCATTGACGTACTCCGGCTCGCGCACGGTGCAATTGAAATCGGCGGAAAGCCAGTTCACGCCGCGCGCGCGTCCAATTTGACCCACCTTGACGAGCCGTTGATAGTCCCACTCGGCATCGTCGCCACGCAACTTTACTTTCAAACATTTCAGGCCGTCACGCTCCACCCATTTTTCCAGCGTGACGGGATAATCATCCTTCGGCTCGTTGCCGTTCAGTTCAGTTTTGTCCAACGCATCGAGTCCACCGACGAGATGCCAGGCGGCCATCCGTTCCGGAGATTTGGAAACCAGGAAGTTGGATGGGAATTTTCCGCGAAACGAAATGCGCGTACCGGAAGCAGGCTGGAGGAAGCTCGCCAGATCGCGGTTCATGAATTCCGGACCATACATTTCGTAAGTTGGCCGGCCATGCAATTTACCGAAGGCATCATGCAGAGCGATATCGAACGGAGAGCAACACAGCAAGGCCGCGAGATGCGGCATCGGTTCCTGGCCCGCGCGGCGGCGGCGGTTGAAGCCATTCAACACTCCGGGCAAAACGGTTTCTTGAAACTCGTGCCCGATCTCCAAGGGATGGCCCCGCGTGCGGACGCTGGCCCACAATTCAGCGAGTTGAACGCAAAACGATTTTAGACTCTCGGTGCGTTCCTCCAATGACAGGCTGCTAGGCCAGACCCATTGGGCGCTGAGTGGGGTTTCACCCCAGCCTTCGGCGCGACGCCCACCACCATCCGCCACCACGACTCGCGCCCGCGCACACGTCACGTGCGTGAGAGTTTCAGTGCCAAATTTGAGCGGAACTCGCGTTTGAACCGGAAGAAAATAAAGCCCAGCGCTGATGGTGCGGATATCGGTGGCCTTGCCCATGTTTCCGGAATTAAGCCGGAAAATGAAAACGGCAACAAGCCGATTTAACGGTGCGATGTTGACTAAAGCGACTTCGCGGCGGAACTTATCGGCGGAACAGGAATAAAGTTATGAAAACGACCTTTATTATTGTGACCCTTTTTGCTGGGCTGGCTGCCGGGCTGGCTCAATCAAGCACGACCGATGAGTCCTTCAACGCAAATTCAAAACGGAAGGACCGCCACACGCTGATTGCGCCGACGGAAGTGAAATCTCCTTACATCCGAGGCAAGCATGTGACGTATTCCGGGATTTCGGTGCAGGCCGTGAAAGCTCGAAACCCACTGCAGCTCGTAAATCCTTATGCGCCGGGCGCGGCGGCTTCAGCGGCGGATAATGCGGTGCGGGATCGAAACAATCGCGTTAGGGGATTTAAGCTTTTTGCGATTGAGTTTTGAGGAGTGGCGCGACGTGTCTGGTTGTGCCCTGTGCCCCCTTACCCCTGCTTTCTCCCGCCGGGAGAGGGGAAATATTCGCCGCTCTTTTAAGAAGCGACGCGATTAGTTGTTACAGAATTCTATGCGCGGCGGAGTTTTGTGGCGATGGCGGAAATTAGGAGCGCCAATCCCAATGTGCACACAATAGCGGCGCCCGTGGGCAAATCTTTGTGAAACGACCAGTAGAGCCCCGCAATACTCGCGAGCGTGGCCACGATCCAGCCGATGAGCAATCGCATCGGCAGCGAGGTCGTCAAAAATGCGGCGCTCGCGGCGGGTACGATCAGATACGAAAACACCAACAACACCCCGCCGATTTGCACGAAGCTGGTGACGATCAAACCAAACAGCGCGTAGAAGATAAAATCCCAAAGCTTCACGGAAAGTCCGCCGGCAGCGGCGTGTTCGTGGTCGAACGACAATTTGATGAACTGTTTGCGGAACACAAAATGGATGACGCCGATGACAGCGTAGAGCCCGGCGGTTTTCCAGATTAGCTCAGGAGTCACCGTGAGCAAATCGCCGACGAGGGTCTTTTGCAATTCCTCCTTGCCGTGCGCGCTTTTGCTCAAGAGCAAAATTCCCGCTGCAGCCGCGACGACATAAATAATGCCAATGAGCGCTTCCTGAGGCACGCGGGCATTCTTGGTGGGCCGCGTGAAGGTAAACAATAACGCACCCGCCAGCGTGAAGCCCAACGACCACCAAAAATTATGCGGGTCGTCGGCTTCGTGACCGCGGTAGAGGCAGAAGCAGGTGCCCAAAGTCGCGACCTGCGCCAGCGCGAGGTCCACAAAAATGACCTCGCGCTTGATGATGTGCAGTCCGTAATAAATCAGGATGCCGGGCAACAACAAGCAGGCCACCAGCGGCCACTTCATCACGGACATGACCTGCGTCCACGTTAGAGTATCGCCAGCGTCCATACTATTTCTTCTCCTCCAGCGCCTTGGCCAATGAATCGATGAGATAATCCATCAACGCGATGTAGCCGCCGTCCGTTCCCTTCACACCACCGGGAAATTGGGCGACGTCCACCACGACCGCGCCCGTGTTGCGCGCGACGGTTTCGGCGGTCTTGCGATTGAGATAGGGGTCAACAATCACAACGCGCGCGTTTAATTCCTTCATCTTTGCCATCACGGTCGCAAGGTGCGCGGGCGATGGTGGAATGCCGGGCTTGGGTTCGAGGAACAGCTCAATCTTCAACCCGAAACGCTTGGCAAAGTAGAGCCACGAATTGTGATACGCCACAATTTGTCGGTCCTTGAACGGCGCAAGTTTCTTTTGCCACTCAACTAATTTGGCGTCGAGCGTGTCCTTGAACTTCTTGGCGTTGGCTTCGTAGAACTCGCGATTCGCCGCATCCGAATTGCTGAAGGCGTCAGCGATGTGATGGGCCGCCACCTTCGCGTTTTCCGGATCGATCATGTAATGCGGGTTGCCCGCGGCATGAATGTCGCCCTTGGAGCGATCGAGTTTGTCCGGCACTTCGAGCATTTGCACGCCGTCACAGCAACGCACATCCCCTTTGGCAGCGGAAACGATTTTGGCGTTGCGCGCCTGCTCGATGAGCTTCGGCAGCCAGCCGACTTCCAATTCCGCGCCGCCGTGAATCAACACATCGGCCTTGTTCAGCTTCACGATAAAGCTGGGTTTGGCGTCCACAAAATGCGGGTCCTCCGTGGGACGCGCCATGGTGGTGAGGTCGATTTTATCGCCACCGACAATCTTCGCGACCGCCGCGAGGTCCGGCGTGGTGGCGACGACGTTTAACTTCGCGTGCGCCGACGCGAGCGTCAGAGCGACCAAGATAATCGCAATAAGTGTTTTCATGTTCATGTTTAGTTTGACGTTTGCGACTTAGAATTTATGCGCGGCATGGGCGCCCAGCAGGAATTCGAACTGCAACCACACGGAGTGATCTTCGCCAATACCACGCCGGTCGTCGTAGTTGTATTGCAGACGAATCTTGGAAAACTCGCTCGGATACCACGTTAGATTCGGCGAGATGCGCCAGCGTTGATCACGCAACGGATCGCGGCCCAGCGCCGTGGCGCCTCCGGCTCCGTCAGCCAGTTGCAATCCATCTTTCTCGTAGCTGGCGCGATCCCCAGTGACGTAATCAAATCGCAGACCGGCCACCCAACCCTTGCGGAAACCCCAGAGCACCTGCGAGTAGAAACCGTAATCGGTCAGCGTTTCACGCCGCAAGACGGCGGGCGTCAGACCAGTGGAATCCACGACCACACCGGCATCCACGTTGCCATCGCCATCACTGTCGCCACCGTTGCCGTCCTCGTCCCAGTTAAAGGCGCCGGCCTGGTAGCGGCGCAGCATGGCTTCGTTTTGCCACATCACGAAGGGAAAGCCGCCGTGCGCATTGGGTGACTTCCATTTCCACGTGAGGTCCACGCCATAGATTTGCGTGTCCACCTTTCCGGATTGGCCGGAGGAATTTGGCCCGAACGCAGCGGATACGCCCGCGAGCAACACTTGATTGTCCGTGAGGTCGAACGAAGTCGCGAGGCGCGGAGTGAATAGCATGTCGCCCAGGTCGTTGACGCCGCGGTCATTGTCCGGATGACGATACGCGAACGGCAAGCCTTCCTCTTCGGCCTCGCCGTGACTGTGGCCGCTGCTGCGAAAACCGGCAGCGTGTTCGCCCTGGCTGTCTTGCACGCCGAGGAACAGTTCGGAATAGAACGGCGTGGGCATGAGCCACGAAACGCGCGCACCGGGATTGCGCAAGCCGTCCGGGCCGAGGAACCGCGCGTTGACGAGCGGCGAATCCACGAACGACCACGAGTGCGGATGCTGCGTGTTGACGCGGCCAAATTCGCTGAAGAACTCACCGCCGCGCAACTGCAGGTTGCCGGGCAGCGAAACGGTTTCCATCCACGCCTCCTCCAGTTCCGTGAACGTCTCGCCACCGGAATCAATGGAGAAGAGGACATTGACGTTGCCGCGCAAGAACGGATCGATCGCGCCCTGCATATTCAACTCCACGCCTTGCACGGTGAAGCCGTTTTGATTGGGATCGTGTCCACCGAGTTGCGTGCCGCCTTCAATGTCGGCGGCGGTCGAACCACCAGCGGCGAAGGTGGCGACGAGTCCAATGTCGGCATAGGCGCTGCCTTTGCCGATGCGAATGGGGTCGGTCGGCGACCAGGGTTTCGATACGGTCTCACTCGCGGGCGGCGGGATGTTCTCCGATTGCGCCACGAGCGGAGTTGCCACCTTCCGAGTTTGCGCTTCGGCCTGTTGTTTGGCCAACGCATCCAGCTTTTGGGTCAGCGCATCAATCTGTTGTTTGTGCTCGCGCTGCGCGCGCTCAAAGCTTTCGAGCGCCTGTTGCAGTTGTTTTTTCAACCGCTCAACTTCATTCGTTTCCTGCGCCTGGAGCCCACGGCCCAGTGACAACGCAGAAAGCACCACGGTCAAACTGACAATTTTCAAAAGTTTCATACAATTTCCATCACGGCGGCTGAAAGCCTTCAGCAACGCCAAGGGTTAACCCAATACGACTAACGGAACCGGCAACGAATTGCCGGGGAACTCAGGAATTGTAGAAATGCGCTGGAGGCGCGCGACCGGGCGGAGAGAGATAAGCGAGACGGACGGGAACAAATTGTTTGTATGCGGCGAGCCCGCAAAACAGAAGCACCGTGAACGAAACTAATGCGGGCGCCGCACCGAAGAGATCAACCTTTCCATGCGCGAACAAACAAACGGCGCAGGAGGCACTTTCGTCACCATCGTGCAGCGATTGATGCAGGCGTTCGTTTGCGGCCAGCAGGCCAAAAACGAATAACAGCACGGCCAGAATCCCGGCCAGCGCTGCCCGAACGGGGGTGCCCGTCCGATGGAATTTCCACTGCATTTGGAACAAATAGAGCCATTGGCGTGCCACGGCAAGGGGGAAAATTGGGGAAATCGCAGGTACTTTCGCAGAGACCACTGAGAAGAAACTTTCCGCTACTCTGCGTTCTCTGCGTTTAGAATCCTCCCCGCCCATTACGTTGCTGCGCCCGGCACGGGCGCGTGCCGTTAGCCAAGCTTCCCGCAGCATTGCTTGAACTTCTTACCGCTGCCGCAGGGACACGGATCGTTGCGACCGACTTTAGGTCCGGTGCGAATAGGTTTGTTTTTCTCCACGGCTGCGGCGGCTTCGCTGACGACGTCGCTGGCCTTGCCCTGGCCCTGCTTGGGCTCAGTGAACGCACCGCTGGATTCGTGTTTGGTTTCCTGCGGCGCGTTGCGCAGGAAGTTTTCAAACGCCATGAGGCTGGACGCGCTGCGGAAGATGTTGTGGCAAATCTCGGTTTTGATGTTGACCATCAACTCTTCGAAAATCTTGAAAGCTTCCGCTTTGTATTCGATGAGCGGGTCGCGCTGGCCGTGGGCACGCAGGCCGATGCTGTAGCGCAGGCTGTCCATCTCGTAAAGATGTTCCTGCCAGAGTTTATCAATCGCCGTGAGAATCGTGTAACGCTCCACGATGGCGAGTTTGTCCGGCTCTTCGTAACTGATTTTCAGTTCGTACGCCTTGCGGATGCTATCGCTGAGGAAAGTGCAGACGGCAAATTGGGCCGGGCTTAGACCATCGTACACGGAGTCGGCCACTGGTTGCTCCTTACCCGATTCGGCCGCCTTGGCAATTTCGCCTTCGGGCAGGCCGAGCGGGAAATTCAGATTCACCCAATCCGCCAGTTGCCGCGTTTCCCAGGTGTTCGCGTCGTACTCGGGCTTGGTGTGTTGCTCGACCTTCGAGATGACGACTTCCTCCATGATGTCCATGAGGCGGTCGCGGACGTCCTCGCCGTGAATGATTTCATTGCGGAAGCCATAGATGACTTCGCGCTGTTTGTTCATCACGTCGTCGTATTCGAGCGTGCGTTTGCGGATTTGGAAATTGTGCTGCTCAACGCGTTTCTGCGCCTGGCCGATGGAGCGGTTCAGCAACGGATGCTCCAGTTCCTGACCTTCTTCGAGCCCCATCTTCTCCATGTACTTGACGATCTTGTCCGAGCCGAACAAGCGCATCAAATCGTCTTCCAGCGCGATGAAAAAGTGCGAAGAGCCAGGGTCACCCTGACGAGCGCAACGACCGCGCAACTGGCGGTCAATGCGGCGCGCTTCGTGACGTTCGGTGGCGAGCACGTGCAGGCCGCCGAGTTCCTGGACGCCGGCGCCGAGTTTGATGTCAGTGCCACGACCGGCCATGTTCGTTGCGATGGTGATGGCCCCGCGCTGGCCGGCACGCGTGACAATTTCGGCTTCCTGTTGGTGAAACTTGGCGTTGAGAACGGAGTGAATCAATTTCTCCCGCTGCAACATGCGCGAGAGTTGTTCGCTGATATCGACGGAAATTGTGCCCACGAGGATGGGGCGACCTTCCGCGTGAATGCGTTTGATTTCCGCCAACACCGCGCTGAATTTTTCGCGCTTGGTTTTATATACCGAATCGTTCGAATCCTTGCGCGCGATGGGGCGATTCGTCGGAATCACCAGCACGCCGAGTTTGTAGATGTCGAAAAATTCGCCCGCTTCGGTTTCGGCGGTGCCGGTCATCCCGGCGAGTTTGTGATAGAGGCGGAAGTAATTTTGAATGGTGATGGTGGCGAGCGTTTGCGTTTCGCGCTCAATCTCCACCTGCTCCTTGGCTTCGACAGCCTGATGCAACCCATCGCTCCAGCGGCGGCCCGTCATCAAGCGGCCCGTGTTCTGGTCCACGATGATAACTTTGTTTTCCTGAACGACATACTCGACGTCCTTCAGGTAAAGCGCATACGCCTTGAGCAATTGCGAGATGGCGTGAATCTTTTGCGCCTTCGTTTCGAAATCCGCCTGGAGCTTGGCTTTGGCTTCGCGACGTTTTTGGGGATCGGTTTCCGGGCCCGCATCAATGTCGTGCATTGCCGTGCTCAAATCCGGCATCACGAAAGCATCGGGATCACTCGGGCTCATGAAATTGCGGCCCTTCTCCGTCAGGTCGGCTTCATGACTCTTTTCATCAATCGCGTAAAGTAACTGCTCCTTCTCCGCGTAGAGTTCGACTTTCTTCTGGTCGGCGTGCAAATGAAGCTCCGCCTGATTCATCAGCTTGAGATTTTCTGGTTCCTCCAGAATTTTCATCAACGCCTCGGAGCGTGGCATGCCGGTTTTCACCCGGAACAACAGCAAACCGATTTCGCGCTCCACCTCCGAAGGATTGTTTGGCGCCGAGCCGTCGGTAGGACGGAGTTTTTTTAACAAAGCTTCAGCTTCAGAAATGAACCGCCCGCACAAACGCTCCTGGGCGCGCACCAATGATTCCACTGCGGGTTTCCATTGCGCGTATTGTTCATCGAACGTGCGGACCGCCGGACCGCTGATGATGAGCGGCGTGCGGGCTTCGTCGATAAGAATGGAGTCCACTTCGTCCACGATGGCGAAGTAATGGCCGCGCTGGACCTGATCTTCCGCGCGCGTGGCCATGCCGTTGTCGCGCAGATAATCGAACCCAAATTCAGCATTCGTGCCGTAGGTGATGTCGCATTGATATTGCTCGCGCCGGACTTGCGGCGGTTGGTCGTGCAAAATACAGCCGACCGTGAGACCGAGAAACTTGTAGAGCGCGCCCATCCATTCGGAGTCGCGGGCGGCGAGGTAATCATTCACCGTCACGACGTGAACGCCGCGACCGCTGAGCGCGTTGAGATACACGGGCAATGTGCCGACGAGCGTTTTGCCTTCGCCGGTCGCCATTTCGGCAATCTTTCCCCCATGCAAACCCATGCCGCCAATCAATTGCACGTCGAAATGCACCATCTCCCAGCGGAGCGGATGGCCACGCACGGTGACATCCTGCCCACACAGGCGGCGGGCGGCGTTTTTCACCACGGCGAAGGCCTCGGGCAAAATCTCGTTTAGTTTGGCAGCGAGTTCGGTGTTGTCCTTGATGCCGGATAATTGCGCCTTCCAATCGGCGGTCTTTTTGCGGAGATCATCGTCGGAAAGCTTTTGCAGGCCGGTTTCCAGTTGGTTGATTTGGTCGACGATGGGGCGCAGCCGCTTGACTTCGCGGTCGTTCTTCGTGCCAAAAACTTTCTTGAACAAATCAAACATAAAGCCCGCAAACGCTACGGGAAGGCAGGCGAGGCGTCAAAACCTTTAGAGATGGGCCAAATCGGGAACATCCAACACCCAACGCTCAACATCCAACATCCATGGCCTGACGCTTAGCGCGGAGAAACACGGTCCTTCGCATGGAGATAGCGGGGTTACAGAATCTACTTGGTATTCATCCCAACCTTTTTGCAATCAAGGAGCCGCACTCTCACAGCGCGGCACTTTCCTGCCTTCACCAACTCGTTTACTTCGGTAAGTGAGACATCATTTGAGTCGAGTTGTTCAGTTTTCTCAGCGACAAAGTGATCCAAGTCTTATTGCTCCAACTTCACTTTGCCGGTGTAGGTCTTGCCGAGGTGACTAACCAGCAGTTTGACCAGGAGCGGTTTTTGTTGGGGAGTAAGTTTTTCTCCGGTTTCAATGTAGCCATCCCAGCTAGTGGTGAATTTGCCAGCGCGACGGTCGGCGCGGGAAAAGAGTTTCAGGTGGATGCCTTGAATGGGCACGGCGCGCTCAGTCACGGATTCTTGAACGCGGCGGTTTTGCCACTGAACGTTTTCATCGGTCACGAGCGGTGGTTGCAATGCGCGGGGCGGTCCCAAACCCGGCGTCGGCGCTTGGTAAACTTTCCAGCCGTCTTCAATCCAGAAGGCCAGTTCGTATTCCGATTCATTCTCGCGGGTAATCCGCCAGCCTTGTTCATGCAGTTCTGCGGACAGGAGCTTCAACAACTCCTGCTCTTCGAGGCGCGGGTTGGGATGCGGAACCATGGATATCGGGGTGGTGTTCGGGAGGTCCGCGATGGTGTTGTTGCGCGTGATGATAAGCGCCTTGGGGGCGCTGCAGCCGGCGAGCAGGAAAAGCAATCCGCCCAGGAGAATGAGAAAGCAATGGCGAGCCATGAGTGATGTTTGCGGGAGCATCGTCAGAATGGCGGAGGGAGGGCAAGAGATATTGGCGTGCCGGAGTGGGACAGTGAGGGAGTGGACGGGTGGGCCTTGAGCCGATGGATGCCGAGCGGATACAATTGTCCAACCCGCATCCGGATGCGGAGCGCTGCGGCCCGGAGTGTCGCGCTCCGCTGTAAGGCAACCCCCTCTTTCGTTCACCGCTTGCAGTTGGATTCCGCCAACGCAATACTCTCATCATGAAATATTTGTTAGCGGCATTCCTAGCGCTGCTGCTCCCCTGCTCTTTGCTGGCAGCGGATAAGGTGTTGATTGTCGCGGATGAATTTCCGGCGATGGAACTCGTTGCGGCCAAACTCAAGTCGGAGGAAAACGTCACGGCACGCATTGTCTGGCAAACGAATCTGCCGCCGGATTTATCGAAGTTGCCGGTGGTGATGGTTTATATCCACAAAGATTTGAAGGAAGCGGCGGAGAAGGCGTTTATCGATTACGCGAAGAACGGCGGCAAGCTTATTGTGCTGCATCACTCCATCAGTTCGGGCAAGCGGAAGAACAAACAGTGGTTCAAATTTCTCGGCGTGACGTTGCCGGAGGGCGACGTGGATGCCGGGGGTTACAAATGGACTCATGACGTCGAGCAAACGATCGTGAACCTTGCGCCGAACCATTTCATCACCATGAACAAGGTTTCAACTTATCCGGAATCGGTGGCGTTCAAGTCGGCCGCTGACGCGACAGAGAAAAAAGTTCCGGGGTTCAAACTGGAAGACTCCGAAGTTTATATCAACCATGTGCTCGCCTCGGACCCCACGCGCACCATCCTGCTCGGGTACAAATACACCGACAAGACTTCCGGCAAGACTTACATGCAGGCGAACGCGGGCTGGCTCAAACCGGCGGGTCGGGGATGGGTGATTTATCTGCAGCCGGGCCACAGCTTCCCCGACCTGAAAAACCCGCAGTTCGAGCGCATTCTTTTGAACGCGTTGGTTTGGAAACCGTCTTAATGCACAGGATGGGCACAAACGGCCAATCAGTTTCGCGTCGGGGACTCGTAGTTTCCGATCTGCACCTTTTCGCAAAGCGCTCCATTGGGTTTGACCGAATTGCGGCGCTGAATAAAGACCTGAAGGAACTGGACGTGCTCGTTTTGAACGGCGACATCTTTGACTTCAAGTGGAGCGTCGTTGGCGATGAGCGCGCGACTTTGATATCTGTCCTCGAATGGTTGCGAAAGCTGACGGCCGATTATGCGCGGTGCGCGGTTCATTTTGTCCTGGGTAATCACGACTGCATTCCCGCACTGAAGGCCGGGCTCACCGACCTAGCGGCAAAGGAGCCACGGTTTTACTGGCATGAGTTCGCGCTACGCCTGGGCCCGAAATTATTTTTTCACGGCGATTGTGTTCACCGGCGGATGAATCATCACGGGCTCTTACGCTATCGGGATGCGTGGCAGGTGAATCGGCAACCCAGCAGCTTGCGCACCTCCGCCTATCGCTGCATCGACAAGCTCCGCATTACGCATTTTGTGCACGAGCGGCAATTCCCCCGGCGTAAGACGATTGAGCGGGCCGCGTACTATCTCGACGACGCGCACCCTGGTTGGCGCGAGAAAACCAGCGACTGTTATTTTGGGCACACCCACCTGCCCTTCTCCGATTGCGAACACGAGGGAGTGATTTACCACAACACAGGTTCGGCAATTGTTGCGATGGAATTTAACCCGGTGTTTTTCAAGTTCGACGCGGAAGAGGAAATCGGAAAATGACCGCGGACACCAAAGCCAAAATCACGTGCTATTCCGAAGACGAGGGCGCTTTCATGAAGCGCTCGCAGGAGGTTCGCGGCCGGGTGCTGCAACCGCTTCTGGTGCTGCTGGCCCGGCTTGGCGTGACGCCAAATTATCTGACGTTGCTTTCGCTGGTGACCGGGCTCGCGTTTTGTCCGGCGTTTCTTTGGGAGTGGAAGCTCACCGCGTTTGCACTGCTGCTGGCTCACGCGCTGTTTGATGGCATTGACGGGCCGCTGGCGCGCTACATAGGAAAAGCGTCCAATCGCGGATCGTTCACCGACACGACGGCGGACCAAGTCGTGGTGACGTTTAGCACGGTGACATTGATTCACGCCGGGTATGTGGGGGCATGGCCGGGCGCGCTCTATTTGTTTTTCTACACGATCGTCGTGATCTTCGCGATGGTCCGCAATGCGCTCGCCGTTCCGTATTCGTGGCTGATTCGCCCGCGCTTTTTTGTTTACCTCTGGATGCCGGTCGAAGTTTTCTGGTGGCGCGGCAGTTTGAATTATCTGCTCTGGATTCTGACAGCACTGCTAGCGTTCAAGACGCTCACGGGGTTCATTCAGATTCGTCGCAAAATGTAACTCGCCGCCATGGACACCATTCCCGTCAGCCAGGAAAAAGAAAATCAACTCACGCAACGCATGGCGGCGTTGGGCGTGCGCGAGGCGGATATCGAGGAAACGTTTGTTCGCTCCGGCGGGCATGGCGGGCAGAACGTTAACAAGGTTTCCACGTGCGTGATGCTGCTGCATCGCCCGACCGGCGTGCAGGTGAAATGCCAGGCGACGCGTCAGCAAGGGATGAATCGTTTCCTCGCACGGTGCCAATTGCTCGACAAGATTGAGGCGCAACGCAAAAGCGCCGCCGCCGCCGAACGCTCGCGCCAAGAGAAATTGCGCCGGCAGAAGCGAAAACGTCCCGCCGGCGTAAAGGCGCGCATCCTCGCCGACAAGTCGCATCGCTCCGCCAAAAAATCCCTGCGCCGTTCGTTCCCGATGGATTAGTGTAGACCGCCACCTTGCAATTTCTCCACCCACGGCAGGAGCGCCATGGTGGTGGCATTGAAAGCTCCATGCGCGATAGCAGCCGGCCAGATGGAGCGATGCAACACCATGATGAGTCCCAGCAAGAAACCGATAATGGCGGTCATGAACACGGCCAAACCACCCATGTATAAGTGGCCGATGCCAAAAATGATTGCCGCCAGTCCCACGCCGAGAATCTGACCGCCACGGGAGCCAAACCACCGCGGCCACAGGACGCGCAACCCAGCCAACAACCCGGCCCGCCAGAATTCTTCCCGCAATCCGCCCATCAAGAAACTAACCACCGTGATGGTCAGCCAAAAATAGACCGGATTGTTCTGCATGGCAGAAACATCCACCACCTCTTTGATCTCCGGTTGATTGTCGCGAACAAAACTCTGCAACCCATCGGGCGTCACCACCTGCGTGGCGATCAGGATGGCGCCCAACAACATCATGACTACCCCCACAGCAAGACGTAACCCCAAGGAGTATCCGATGCCCAGCGGGAAAACCCACCAACCGGGGCGCCATCGCAACAGCAAGTCATCGCGCGAGGCTCGGGAGGCAATCCATCCCACTAGAAAAATCCCGCCGAACATAAGCAATTCCCTGGCACAGACGATGAGCAACCACTTCGGGTTCCCGGAGAGTGCCGGCCCTTGCCCTTTACCGATGATCACGCTCAGCAAACCCAGCATCAGGGGATATGACCCAATCACTACGAGATGAATCCACCAACGCCAGCGTTTGATCTGCCGCTCCGGCGGGGGTCCCGGCAAGATGACCGGCGGCGGCTCACGGGGCGGAGTTGCGGCAAAATCCATGGGTCTGGTTACTGGAAGGACTCCCTGTTGACAAGCGCTTTGCCAGCGGCTTATGGTCCGGAAAGTCGTTCGCGCTGGACCGTTGAATACTGGCGGGCGCGAGCGAGTCTGATTAGTTCAGCGACGACAACCGGCAACCCGTTTGATCACATGAAAACGAACCTATCGCTGGCTTGGAAATTGGGTCTCATCATCTCCCTGGTTTCGCTCTCGAGCGTTCCGGCCCAGGATGCTTCAAAGGACGTTACACCCCCTGCCCCGGCGGCATCAGATAAGACGCCCAAACTGTCCGCCTGGACCAAGGAAATTGTGAAACTGGCTGACGCGCGGATTGACGAAGAGGTGATGCTGTCGTTCGTGGACAACTCCGGGACGTTCAACCTAGGCGCGGACCAAATCATTCACCTGAACAGCGTGGGCGTGCCGCCCGCAGTGGTCAACGCCATGCTCCGGCATGACCAGGAAATAATCGCCGGCTTGAGGATGCTGACGATTTCAAGCGATCCCGGTTACGCTGGCAATGAGCCTCTGCTCCAACTGAAATTGATTACGACGAATGTCGCGCCCGCAAAACCAGCGCCGCAACCCGCCGCGGTGACGGCTCCGTCGATGCCGCCGCTTCTGCCGAAGACTGAACTGGCGGTCGCACCTGAAATTCCTGCTGCGGAAACGAGCGTGGTGGGCGCGCAGCCACCGGCAGCACCACTGACCTCCAATTTCGCGAATGTGCGGAAGCCGACCGTGCCGCCGGTTGCCAACAAGGTCACGCCCATTGTTCCCGTGGCAAAGAAGCCGAATTATCCGGTCCGCGGAACCCAAGCTGAAGAATTACTGCCGCCCATCCTGATCGTGAAAGCGGTCACGCGCACGCCCAACGTTTTCATCATCGAGGGCTTCCCGCCGGAGTGACTCGCCACAGAGTCAGCGGCGGACCACACCGTGAGCGGCGGTGCCGCCGCCAGCGAGAGTCATCACGCTTCCCAGCAGAAGCAAAGCGATGCTGAGACTGGTCATGGCGCCTTCATGTTTCCATTGCGCGACGGCGGGCATTATGAAGCCCATGCCGATGAAGACGGCAACGATTCCGAGTATGATTTTGATGGTTCGTTTCATGGTTGTGGTTCGGTTTTGAATTTCACGAAGCCGAAGGGAACTTCTTTGTTGCCTGGGAGAATGATCATTCCGCTGATCCAAGTCCCGAACCGCCCATCCGCTAATTCCATTCGGGAAAGAGTGACGGTTACCTCAGCGTTGCGCAGCCAGGTTGTTGCCAGCCAGGACAGCTTGCCGGTTTGCGCCATTTCTTTCACGCTTATGAATTGTTTCTCTAGTTCCGCATGACGCTTGGATTCCAGAACGACATCCACTGCGCAGTGGACTTCGGCCACCAATGGCGGCGCATATTCCGTAAAGGGAGCACTTGCACGAGCCACTGGGATTTGCTGCGAACTCGCATTCCTCGAATCAAAACCCAAAAACGCGACAACGAAAATGACTACCCCCAGCATGAGCGCGCTTCGTTTGAGGTCCCGATTCTGTAATCCACCACGACGAAACTGCGCGAGACTCTGTTTCAGGCAGACGATTGTAACCGTCAACACCGCAAGTGTGGCTGCGATGCGATTGAATTCATCTCGCCAGTACATAACGGGCTGCGATTGCGTAAAAGCGGTAATGCTGGAGAGCAGAATTCCCAGCAAACCACCGCTCTGATTCGCGCACCAATCGGCAAACATCATTACCAGAAGCACCGCAACGAAGGCCGATACGGTGGTCACAATGGCGCGTACGGCACTGGTCGAAAATGAGGCCGACCAAAAGCTCACTCCGAATATCGTCCAGGATAACAATCTTATCCATGCGTAACCATCGCCACCCTGATCGCTGTTGATACTTGCAAGCCCCACTGGATTTCGGAATGCCGTCGAAGTCAGGAGCGACAGGCAATACGGTAAAACTAATCCGAACAGCACAAATAGTCCGGCCGCTACACTAAATTTCAGCAGCCACGAACGGCGTGAAGGAATTGGCAGCGTCAGATGCCATGCCGCCAGGCCAAGAGATTTTTCCTCCGCCTGGGAGATGCACCCCGCCAGGAGTGTCAGCAGCGGGATGTAAGCCACAGTCAGAACGTTGAAGATGGTCTCGAAAATCTTTCGGGATTCAAAGTGGATCTGCAGAACGGGAAGCAGAAACATTGCGCCGAACGTGAGCAGCCAGCCCGCGGTAAAGATTGCCGCGATGCCAAACAGAATTCGATGCAACCAAACTTCTTTACGAAGCAGGTTGCCAAAACTGCTCGTGGACCGACTGCGAAACAATTGTGAAAGCGATCGGCCGCCCGGAATCCTGGGTAATGAGATACCTTGCCCGGCCACGGCATCCCGCATTTCCAGGCGCGCGAATTTTCGCCAGCCGAGCCACAGGAAAATCGCCGCATAGAGCAGCCCCACCACCAGGAACGTTGCGCAAAATATGAGGTCGTGATGCGGATGCGCCACCGGTGCGTTCGGCGCCGCGGGAATCACCTTGGGCTCCAGAAACCCCTCGACGATAACCGCAGTGATGCCGCCCACCACAAATGCCATGGTCGACGTAAAAACCATGCCGCCGACGGTTGAACGCGCAATCAACGTCCAGAAGCAGGAGGAGCAAACCACGGCAATCCCATAGAGAACTGCAACGACCAATTCCGGTGCCGAATCCCTTGGAATCTTGTTGCCGCTCAAAAAGAACACTGTGGCAAACAGCAAAGACAACGTGGCTACGGCGACGCCGGTGATCAACATTTTGTTGCGCCAGATTCGAAAACGTTCCTCGGGCTGGCCCAGCAGGAGCACCATGGTGCGATGTTGAAATTCCACTCCAAACGGCATCGCCGCGACCAGCCAAATGCCCAGGACAAAGATGAAATGAGAACTGTCGATGAGGAGTGAAAACAAATCGCCGATCATGCCCTGAAAGCTGCCCTGGTCGAGCAACGGCTTTAACAAAATCACCAAAGCCCCCAACACCGCGAGAACCCAGGGGAAAATCAGGGGGCGAATTTCTTTGGCGGTGCGCGCGCTCATGTGAGTTTGAAGATTATTTGAGAGTTGCGACAAAGACTTCTTCCAACGTCAGCGATTCGGTGGTCAGTGATTCCGGTGCGAGCCGTTTCAACTGCTCCAAGATCTGCGGACCTTCGCCATTGACGATGAGTTCCAGTTCGCGACCCACCCGCTTCGTGTGAATCGCACCCTTAAATTCTGGAATCGTTGCGCTTTGCGCAAAGCGCGCGCGAATCTTTTGGTAACGCTCCCGGGCTTGGTCGGCATTCAGCGATAGCACCGCCCGCCCGCCGTCCATGATGGTAAATTCGTCAATCAACCCCTCGAACTCGCTGATGAGGTGCGTGGAAACAAAAATTGTGCGGTTGCCGGGATCGCTTTCCTGATACGCGCCGATGACGGTTTCAATGAACTCACGGCGCACGATGGGATCGAGACCAGACGTAGGCTCATCGAGCAGCAACAACTCGGGTTCGGGACAAATCGCCGCAATGAGCGCGACCTGCGTTTTTTGGCCTTTGGACAAGCCTCCGGTTTTCTGCGAATCGTCGAGCCGAAAACGTCCTAACAAATCCTTTTGGATGTCGCGATTCCAGTGCGTGCGAAACGACGCGAGATAATCCAGCGTTTCGGCCACCGTCATCCATGGGTAAAACGCAACGAAGTCGGGCACGTAGGCCAGCTTACGTTTCACTTCCACTTCATCCTTGCTGGGATCGAGGCCGAAGATTCGCACTGAACCCGCACGGGGGCGGAGCAGATTCAGCAGGCATTTCATCGTCGTGGTTTTGCCCGCGCCGTTGCGACCGAACAGTCCGTAACATTTCCCGCGCGGCACCTTGAGCGAGAGGTCATGCACGGCATCGGCATTGGCGTAGGCGTAACCGAGATTGGTGATTTCAATGGCAGGCGATGGCGGGTTCATACGTCAATCGGTTTTGGAGTTTTCGTGCGCGCGCTGCTTTTCTTCCAGCGTGTCGAAGCGTTCGCGGACCAGTTCGATGAATTCACTGCGCGGCACTTGCAGGTGATGCGCCTGCACGATGGCTTGATCGATTTCATCAATCAGCAACTTGCGCCGCACATCCTTCTTTAACGGAGAATTGTTGGCTTTGAGGAAGCACCCCTTGCCTGGCAGAGACTCAATAACCCCCTGGCTCTCCAATTCGGCGTAAGCCTTGGCGATGGTGTTGCGGTTGACGCGCAATTCCTCGGCCAGCGGTCGGATGGACGGCAACGGCTCGCCCGCCTGCAATGCGCCCGAAGCCGCGGCGGATTTCACCTGGTCAGCGATCTGGAGATAGACCGGTTTGCCGGACTTAAAATTGATTTGAAGCATCATAGCGCCGCCGACTGTCATATGACACTATGACAGTTGATAAATGGAGTCAAGCGTTTGTTTCGGAATTTCCTCCCAATCAACCAATTTCCTGAAAAGTTTTGATTGCAAGGATTTAGGGCTTGTGATAGTGACCATTATTCGTTTTGCAGCCCGGCCCACACTCAAATTATGTTTGCATGAAGACCCGGTTTATTTCCTGCGGATTGGCTTCCCTATTTGCCGCCACGCTGATTTTTGCCGCCCGGCCCGGCCGCGCCCAAGTCGTGAATTTTCCCGACCCAGCATTGGAAGTGAGGGTGCGAGACACCTTGGGAATCGGCGCGCCGACGAATATTACCGTCGCGGACATGCAGACGCTAACCAGCTTCAACGCGGCGTTTAATGTCATCAAAAATCTATCCGGCCTTGATAAGGCCACCAACCTTCGCCAGCTCGATGTGGGGTTCAATCAAATCACCAATCTCGCTCCACTGGCGGGGCTAACGAATCTCCAGTTCTTTCAAGCCGCGTGGAATGACATTCCCAGCCTGAGTCCGCTGGCGGGATTGACCAATCTCGTGACGCTAGACATCGGCGGCAACCGCCGTGACCCTGGAGATCTCGGCATCACGAATCTCGCACCGCTGGCGGGCTTGAAGCAGTTGCAGTCGTTGACGGCCAACTCTCTGCGGGCGGGCGATTTCGCACCGGTGGCCGGTCTCACCTCGCTGACGAATCTCGACCTCGGCGGCAACGACACGCCCGCCAACGTCAGTTCGCTGGGCGGGTTGACGAATCTCCTGCGCCTGGCCATCTCGGGCAACAACGCGGCCAACAATCCTTTCAGCATTGCCTTCGTGTCGAACCTCAAGCAATTGCGCGAGGTTGATTTCGGCTTCAACAATGTCTCAAACCTCGCACCGGTAACATCGTTGACGAACTTGACGGCGCTGTTCGCCTATTTCAATCCGCTGACGAACGCGTCCGTTGTTAGTTCGCTCCCCAAATTGACCCGTCTGGGTTTGGGCGGTACTGGTCTCGGAAATCTCTCATTATTAACGGGACTCACGAACCTTTCCGAACTCAGTATTGATTGGAATTCAGGTCTGACCAATCTCAACCCCATCCTTGGGCTGACAAATCTCACCCAAGTTAACATAAGCTACTGCAATTGGACGAATGCGCGCGCCATCACAAACCTCCAGCTTCTCGTGCGGCTGGACATGGCCGGCTTGAATATCACCAATCCCGCTTTTGCCAATAGTCTGCCGAATCTCTACTTCCTGAATCTGAACGATAACTTGATTGGCGACCTGCATTCCATCGCCGGGTTGACGAGCCTCAATGAGATTCATCTGGAAAACAATCGGCTCGATCACATTGAACCGCTGCTGGCGTTGACGAACCTTTACTATCTGAACTTACGGCGCAATCTGCTCAACCTCGCGCCCGGGTCGCCCGCGTCTGTTACCATCGCGCAACTGGCGACCAACGGATATTACGTCCCCTACGTGGAATACGGTGACCAGCGTCGTACGGCAGACATCGTAATTACCTACGGGCCAAATAACGATTGTGCTGCGCCCGGTGGCACGGCGGCGTTCACGGTGGGGACGATCAGTTCCAACGGGCCCATCACTTTTCAATGGCAGCGCAATGGAGAAGATTTGCCGGGCCAAACGACACACTTTCTCATTCTGCCCAGCGTGGCCCCGACGCAAGCCGGACGCTATCGCTTGCTGATGGAAAATTATTCGGGCCCATCAGTGAGTGAAGAGGCCACGCTCATGGTGATGACGAATTGCGGCCACACCGTGACGATTGTGCATCAGCCCTTCAGCCAGGCAGTCGAACCGGACGAGGACGTGATCTTCGAGGTCGCCGCGACAACAACGCTCACAAACCTCTACTATCAATGGCAGTTCAATGGCGCCGACATCCCTGGCTCCACGAGCGAGTATTGTTTTCTCTCCAGTGTTACGACCAACGACAACGGTTTTTATCGGGTGCTAGTGTGGGATGATGCCAGCAATGTTGTGACCAGCGCCGCAGCGGAATTGCGCGTGTTGGAAGAAGTCACCTTCGGCGACCCGGTGCTGGAACAGTATGTTCGCAACTTGCTTTCAATTCCCTCCGGACCTTTGACCCTGACCGACTTGGACACGATTTATTCTCTGCCGCAGAACTGGTGGGAATCCCCGCTGACCCTGACGAGCCTGTCCGGGCTGGAATATTTGCGCAATCTCAACTTCCTGCGGTTGGGCTACGCAGTCGACGACTACACGCCCATTTCATGGCTGCAAAATCTGGACGAGCTAACGCTCAATGACATTCCGCTGACGGAGATTTCCTTCGTGGCCAACTTGTACAATCTTTCCTCGCTTTCGATTCAGAACTGTCAGGTTGTGGATTTCGCCCCGCTCCAAGGCCTGACCAATCTTTACAATCTCAATGCCGGCGACAATCCCTGCCCGATCAACACCGCCGTGCTAAGCGGCATGACCCGGATGGAATATCTCTACCTTGATCGCATTTGCTTGAGCGACATTTCATTCGTATCGGGCATGAGTTTGCTGCGGGATTTTTACGCTGCAGAAAATTATTCCATTTCCGATCTGAGTCCGCTGGCGGGCAAAACCAATTTGTCCTCGCTCAATTTGCCCGCCAATCAGATTAGCAACGCCAGCATCCTTGGCAGTTTGCCGGAATTAGATCGCCTATATCTGGGCCGCAATCCGCTCACGAACGTTAATTTCCTCGCCACCCTACCCGACTTGACAGATCTGGCGTTGGACGACACCTACGTTTCCAACCTTTCATTTCTGGTCAGTCATCCAAATCTCATTTGGCTCAACCTCAACCGCATCGCCACAACCAATTTGAATCCATTGTCCGGGCTGACCAACCTGCAATACCTTTACGCGGGGGGTAACCGCGCCGTTACCACGACAAATCTGTTGCCGCTTAAACAACTCAGAAACCTCGAATACACCGGCAATAACATTCGGGAAATCAATGCCGTCACCAACATGCCGTCGTTGACCTGGCTCCACCTCGAAAACAACCTGCTGACCAACGCTGCGCCGGTCGCGGGTCTCACGAATCTTGATACGCTCCTGCTTGGCGGCAATCAGCTTACCACCGTCGCGCCGCTCGTAGGTTTGACCAACTTGTGGTCGTTGAGCCTCTGGGCCAACAACCTCAACAATCTCGGCCCGCTTACAAATCTCATGCGGTTGAATTGGATCAGCTTTTACTCCAACAACGTCACAAGTCTCGCCCCGCTTTCGGGGCTGACCAATCTGCAGCAGATTGACTTCGCCGCCAATCTCGTGACCAACCTCGCGCCCATTGCGCAAAAGGGAAATCTGCTCTGGATGTACCCGCCCTACAATCGGCTTACTTCGCTGCCGTCCCTGGCCGGGCTGACCAATCTCACCTATCTCGAATTTCAGGGCAACCTGCTCACGAACATTACCGGCGTGTCGGGCATGCCAAAGTTGGACTGGCTGGGATTCAGAAACAACCAGCTTACCACCGTGACCGCTCTGACAAATCTCCCGCTCCTGCGCTCGGTGGATTTTGAGAACAATCAACTGACCAACCTTTCTGGTCTCGCGAACCTGCCGCAACTCGACGGGATCGGCCTGCGCAATAACAAGTTTGTCGTTGCTCCAACGGTCACCGGGCTGCCAAATCTGCATTCGCTCAATCTCGAAACCAACCTGCTTACTGATGTCAACGGCCTGGCCGGAGCGACCGCCTTGCATTGGCTTTACCTCGATTCGAATTACCTCGAAGACATCCACGCCCTGACGAATATCCTCAGCCTTTACTACGTGCCCGTCCGCTACAATCTGCTTAACACCAACGCTGGTTCTGCCGCCATGCTTGACGTCGCGGTGATCAACAGCCACGGCGGGTATGTGGATTACATTCCGCAACGCATCGGCGGTGGTGGGCCGACGATTCTCTTCCTGAACCCGGAACGATTGTCGCCAACCCAATTTCGCTTCACCATCCAGAGCGACCCCGGTGTGGCCGTGCGAATTTGGACTTCGACCGATCTGAGTAGTTGGTCGCTGTTCGGCACATTCACCAACACAAGCGGGACGACCAACTTCACCGACAACGCCGCGAGCGGGGCAAAGAAATACTATAAGGCGAGGTGACGTGAGACCAATCCGCCTCGTTACCTCGGCGGCTACGTGTTGAGCCGCTTGCTGCCGTAATTTTATCTGCTTATCCTCGCGCCATGACGTTCCGAACTCTTTGCGGGTGTATTCTGTTTGGCTTCAGTCTGGGGGTTTCCAATTTCGCCGGGGCGCAATCGCAAACCGCTTTCGAGCGCGACTGTGGGAAAATTGCCAAGGCGGGCGGCAAGGACTCCGCGCGCTTTCAGCAACTGCTAAAACTCCATTGGGATTACACCATGCAGGAAAGCCCGGAGTTCGCCACGGACGTTGGCTGGCCGGGGCAGAACCATCGTTGGTCCGATATTTCGCTCGAAGCCATCAGCCGCCGACAGCGGGAACTGCAAGCGTTGCGCAACGTGATTCAATCCATCAAGCGGACGAAACTCGCGCCGGAGGACCAATTAAGCTATGACCTCTTCCAGAAAAACACAGAGCAGGCTTTCGAAGGCACGCGCTTTCGGAGCGAGTATTTTCAAATCACGCCGTTGAACGGGGCGCAACAGGATGTGGCCCGGTATCTTCAAGTCGCGCCGCATAACTCGGCAAAAGATTACGAAGCTCTCCTCGCCCGACTTAACGCCGTGCCGACGCTGATCGATCAGACCATCGCGTTGTTGAAGCAAGGTCTGGCCGCCGGCATCACCCCACCCCGCATCACATTGCGCGACGTGCCGGCGCAAGTAGAAGCCCAGCTTGAATCCGACCCGAAGAAAAATGCCCTACTCCAAAACTTCCGGGAGTTTCCGCCCGCCATATCCGAAGCCAATCGCACCCGCTTCCGCGCCGCGGGCGAAACCGCGTTGAAAGAGAAAGCGATTCCGGCGTTCCGGCGGCTGCACGAATTCCTCGTGAAGGAGTATCTTCCTGGCGCCCGCGAGACTATCGCGCTCAGCGCCGTGCCGGACGGCAAAGCTTGGTATGCTTACAATGCTCGCGTCGAAACCACCACTACCTTGACGCCAAAGCAAATTCACGAACTTGGCCTTTCTGAAGTGAAACGCATTCGCGCCGAGATGGACAAGGTCATCGTCGAGTCTGGTTTCAAAGGCAGCTTCGACGAGTTCCTGGCGTTCCTTCGTAAAGACCCGCGCTTTTACTACACGAACGCCGCTGATTTGCTCACCGGTTATCGTGACATCTGCAAACGTATCGATCCCCAACTCGCAAAAATGTTTGGACGCATCCCGCGCCTGCCCTATGGCGTCATCGCCGTGCCGGCCTATTCGGAGAAGTCCCAGACCACCGCTTACTATCAACCAGGTTCCGCCGCGGCGGGGCGGCCCGGATATTATTGCGCCAATACCTACGCTCTCGACACGCGGCCCAAGTGGGAGATGGAAGCCTTGTCGTTGCATGAATCCGTTCCCGGCCATCATTTTCAAATCGCGCTGGCGCAGGAACTGGACAACCTTCCGAACTTCCGCAAGCACGGCAGCTACACGGCGTTCGTGGAGGGCTGGGGGCTTTACTCCGAAAGTCTCGGCCCGGAGATGGGTTTTTACAAAGACCCTTACATGAAGTTTGGACAACTCGTTTATGAAATGTGGCGCGCCATTCGGCTCGTGGTGGATACGGGAATGCATGACCTCGGCTGGACGCGCCAACAGGCCATCGATTTCTTCCTCGCCAATTCCAGCAAGACCGAGCACGACGTGACGGTGGAAGTCGATCGCTATATTGTCTGGCCCGGCCAGGCGCTCGCCTATAAGATTGGCGAACTGAAAATCAAGGAATTACGCGCTTACGCCACGCAGCAACTCGGCGAGCAATTCGACGTGCGGGCGTTCCATGACCAAATCCTCGGCAACGCCGCTGTTCCCATGGATGTGTTGGAGGCGCGAATCAAAGCGTGGGTCGCACAGCAACGGCGGTAAAGGGCGCGAGGGACTTCAAGACTTCTGGTTATTAATTTCCAAGTGAGACAGGTCATAAGACTGTACGTTGGTGCGTTCCTGCTTGCCGCAGTCAGCGCTTTCGGTGGGCCAATTGTCTACGATCCTTCGCTTTATAGCTTCTTGGTAGTCACGAGCGAAGGAACGCAACCAGCGATCAACAATCTCGGGGAAATTGTTTACCAGAAATTCACCTGGAGTGGGAGGGAACGCATCATCTCGACGACCCGGGGCGACCTCACTCCAAGTTCCGACGAATGGGCGGCGCGTTTTCCCAGCATCAATGATTTGGGCGAAGTCGTTTTTCATGGCACGACGGGCAACTTGCCATGGAGCGTATTTTCCACGACGCGCGGCCGGTTGGGTGACGGCGGTTCGCCCGGCATCAATAATTTTGGCGAAACCGTGCACGCCATGACTCAGTTCTTTCCCAACGAAATCAGATCTTCAACTCAAGGGAACTTCGAATTTCCTACCAACGGCTGGTCGAGCTTGCGGATGTGTCTCAACAACTTCGGGGAAATTGTTTATGACCGCCTCGACCCAAACTTTGTGGTGCAGTTGTACTCGACGACTCGCGGGCAACTGACCACCAACGGCGGTTACTTTCCCGCCCTCAACAACCATGGTGACGTGTTGTATGTCAACAAAGTGTCCGATTCTGACGAGTTCGCCGTGTACGCCTTGGAGGGACCGCGTTTGACTAACTTCCGAGTGAACCGAATGAAAGTGCTGCGCCATGTCAGCATGAATGACCATGGCGACTTTGTCTTTACCGTCGCCTCGGCCAATTCCCACCAAATCGTGCTGGCGACCCAACGCCCCAATTTTTATCCGCAATACAGCACGTTCGACCCGATTAACTTGGTGTGGCCCCCTCGCATCCGGATGGCGTCGAAGCTGCCAGCAACTTTTACGCTCCGGGGCTTGGTCGGGTTAAATTATCGCATCGAGTACACTGAGAATTATCAATCGGGGGTAACCAATACTTGGAATACGTTGACCAATTTGAACCTCCCCACCAGTCCCATCACCATTACGCATCCCACAGTGATTTCGCCCGGCCAACGATTTTATCGGGCGGTGTGGTTACGCGACCCCGATCTCCTCTAACTCTCCAAGCGCTGCTGGCAACGCCGCGGCAGCTCAGCGAATAAGCATCTTCACTGGTCTTTGCGCTGCGACCGGTTTTGCGGACCCCAGCTCTTCGTTGGGAACGATTACTCCTCCTCTAAAGTTCCGATACACGGCTTGAACAGTAAAGATTGGTCCAAAAGGGATTCCCCACCATCCTACTAGGAGACTGACCAGACTGTAATGCAGGCCCGAAATAATGGAGCAGCGTTTGCAGATGGGATTAAATGCACCCGCACTTTTGGAGGAGTACACAATGACACTGTAAGTCAGCAGGTAGGCGCGTTGCGCGACATCGGAACTGCTGCCGCATTTGCAACAGCGCATGAACCGCGGATCTTGCGCTGCGAGTTTGGCGGCGTCCCGTTGCCACTTCCGATAACGGGCCGCGTAGAGCGTGAAAAAGAAAGCGGACACCACCACCCCTGCCAGTGCATCGGCGAAATTGCCCGTGACGACGTTATAGAGGGCGCCAAGCAGGAAAAGCAGGCCAATTATCCAGAAGAATGTCATGGTTTCTCGTGGGAATATTCCGCCAGAGATTTCAACGAAATCGGCGGAAAAATGCAAGAAAGTTAATGCGGCGCGCGGAGCATTGCTCCGCGTAATGGGAAATTGATTCACGCAGAGCATGCCCTGCGCTCCGAAAATTAACGCCATGTCCCATTCTGTTTCAAATCTGGACATGCCCTCAGTTCAACCGGCTCGAAAGACCGCTCGCAACGGCTTCCGGGCTGATATGAGAAAATCTCTGACCCCAATTCAGGAAAAACCGTATCGACATTTGATATACGGAAGAACTGTGGTTTAGTAAAAAAGCGTATGGGCGCACCCAGCCGATTCTCGACCCGATTCCGCCATGTGTGGCGCAGGTGTGATGCATCTTTTTCAAATGGATTTTTCCTTATATGAATACGACCGATCCCGTCGTGGTTGACCCCGTCGAACCCTCACCCAAATCCAAGCGCCCCAAGCCAAAGCGCGAGGATGACACGCCACCCGCCAGTAAAAACGGCGCGGGAAATCCGCTCCAGCAAATCCTGGTCGCAATGGTCGCGTTTCGAAACGGAGAGTTTTCCCAACGCCTTCCGGCGGAATGGACTGGCGTCGAAGGAAAGATCGCGGATGCCTTTAACGATATTCTGAAGATCAGTGAACGCCGAACCAAAGAGGCAGCGCGGGTCTGCCGCATGGTCGGCAAGGAAGGAAAACTGCAACAGCGCATGTCCATGCCGGGCGTCACTGGTGGTTGGGCGGATGAAATTGATTCGCTGAACACGTTGATTGATGACCTCGTTTGGCCGACCACTGAGGTGACGCGCACCATCGGCGCTGTGGCCAAAGGTGACTTGGGACAATCGATGGCGCTGGAAGTGGGCGGCGTGCCGCTCGAAGGCGAATTTCTTCGCTCCGCCAAATTGGTAAACCGGATGATTGACCAGCTTTCGGTGTTTACTTCCGAAGTGACGCGTGTCGCGCGGGAAGTCGGCACGGAAGGAAAACTCGGTGGCCAGGCGCAGGTTAAAGGCGTCAGCGGCGTGTGGCGCGAATTGACCGACTCCGTGAACCAGATGGCGTCCAACCTCACGGCGCAGGTTCGTAATATCGCTGAAGTGACGATCGCCGTCGCCAACGGCGACTTGTCCAAGAAAATCACCGTGGACGTGCGGGGCGAAATTCTTCAGCTCAAGGAAGCCATGAACGTCATGGTAGACCAACTTCGCTCCTTCGCCTCTGAAGTAACGCGGGTGGCGCGCGAAGTGGGCACGGAAGGCAAACTCGGCGGTCAAGCCATCGTCCCCGGTGTGGCCGGAACGTGGAAGGACCTTACGGACTCGGTGAACGCGATGGCGTCCAACCTTACGGCGCAGGTGCGTAACATCGCGGCGGTGACGACGGCGGTGGCGCGCGGTGACCTTTCGCGCAAAATCACCGTGGACGTGAAGGGTGAAATCCTCGAACTCAAGGAAACCATTAACACGATGGTGGACCAACTCAACGCATTCTCGTCGGAAGTGACACGTGTGGCGCGCGAAGTCGGTACGGAAGGCAAGCTCGGTGGACAAGCGGCAGTGCCGGGCGTGGCCGGAACGTGGAAAGATCTTACGGACTCGGTCAACTCGATGGCCTCCAACCTTACGGCGCAGGTGCGTAACATCGCTGAAGTGACTACGGCTGTGGCCAACGGCGACCTTTCGCGCAAAATCACGGTGGACGTGAAGGGCGAAATTCTCGCGCTCAAGGACACGATTAACACGATGGTGGACCAGCTCAACTCCTTTGCCTCCGAAGTGACCCGCGTGGCGCGGGAAGTCGGCACGGAAGGAAAACTCGGCGGCCAGGCGCTCGTGCCCGGTGTAGCCGGCACGTGGAAAGATTTGACGGACAACGTCAATTTCATGGCCTCCAACCTCACCGGTCAGGTTCGTAACATCGCTGAAGTGACGACTGCCGTCGCGAATGGTGACTTGTCCAAGAAAATCACGGTGGACGTGCGCGGGGAAATTCTCGAACTCAAGAACACCATTAACACGATGGTGGACCAGTTGAACGCGTTCGCCTCCGAGGTGACGCGCGTGGCGCGTGAAGTCGGCACCGAAGGTAAACTCGGCGGTCAAGCTGAAGTACGTGGCGTCGCCGGAACGTGGAAGGATTTGACCGACTCGGTCAACGCGATGGGAACAAATCTTACGGCGCAAGTGCGTAATATCGCTGAAGTGACGACGGCAGTCGCGAAAGGTGACTTGTCCAAGAAGATCACGGTCGCAGTGCGCGGGGAAATTCTCGAACTCAAAAACACCATCAACACGATGGTGGACCAGTTGAATGCATTCGCCTCCGAAGTCTCGCGCGTGGCGCGCGAAGTCGGCACCGAAGGCAAACTCGGCGGCCAGGCAGTCGTTCCCGGTGTTGCCGGCACGTGGAAGGATTTGACGGACAACGTCAACTCGATGGCATCCAACCTTACCGCTCAGGTTCGCAACATCGCGGACGTGGCAACTGCCGTCGCGAACGGTGACTTGTCCAAGAAAATCACCGTGGACGTGCGCGGCGAAATTCTCGAACTCAAAAACACCATTAACACGATGGTGGACCAGCTCAATGCATTCGCGTCCGAAGTGACCCGCGTGGCGCGGGAAGTCGGCACCGAAGGGAAACTCGGCGGTCAGGCCGAAGTGCGCGGTGTCGCCGGTACGTGGAAGGATTTGACGGACAACGTCAATTCCATGGCGTCCAATCTCACCGCTCAGGTTCGTAATATCGCCGACGTGGCGACAGCCATCGCGCGCGGCGACCTCTCCCGCAAAATCACGGTGGACGTGCGCGGTGAAATTCTCCAACTCAAGCAAACCATCAATACGATGGTGGACCAGTTGAACTCGTTCTCATCGGAAGTGACACGTGTGGCGCGCGAAGTCGGCACGGAAGGCAAACTCGGTGGTCAGGCGCAGGTGCCGGGTGTGGCAGGCACGTGGAAGGATTTGACGGACAACGTTAATTCCATGGCGTCCAACCTCACGGGCCAGGTGCGTAACATCGCCGAAGTGACGACCGCCGTCGCGCGCGGTGACCTTTCCCGCAAAATCACCGTGGACGTGAAGGGCGAAATTCTCGAACTCAAAAACACCATTAACACGATGGTGGACCAGCTCAATGCCTTTGCTGCCGAAGTGACGCGTGTCGCTCGCGAAGTCGGCACGGAAGGTAAACTGGGCGGTCAAGCGCAAGTGCCTGACGTCGGCGGTACGTGGAAGGATTTGACCGACTCGGTGAATTCAATGGCGTCCAACCTCACGGCGCAGGTGCGTAACATCGCGGAAGTGACCATCGCTGTGGCCAACGGTGACTTGTCCAAGAAAATCACCGTGGACGTGCGCGGTGAAATTCTCGAGCTCAAGGAAACCATTAACACGATGGTGGACCAGCTCAACGCTTTCGCGTCTGAAGTCTCCCGCGTGGCGCGCGAAGTCGGCACCGACGGCAAGCTTGGTGGTCAGGCCATCGTGCCCGGGGTTGCCGGAACGTGGAAAGATCTTACCGACAACGTCAATTCCATGGCGGGTAACCTCACGGCGCAGGTTCGTAACATTGACGCGGTGATTGCGGCCGTGGCCGCGGGTGACTTGACGAAGAAAATCACCGTGGACGTGAAAGGCGAAATTCTCGTGTTGAAGAACACGATTAACACGATGGTGGACCAGCTCAACGCGTTCGCGTCTGAAGTCTCGCGCGTCGCTCGCGAAGTCGGCACGGAAGGCAAGCTCGGCGGTCAGGCGCAAGTTTCCGGTGTGGCCGGCACGTGGAAAGATCTCACGGACAACGTCAATTCGATGGCGTCCAACCTCACGTCGCAGGTGCGTAACATCGCTGAAGTGACCATCGCCGTGGCCAACGGTGACCTCTCCCGCAAAATCACCGTGGACGTGCGCGGTGAAATTCTGCAGCTCAAGGAAACGATTAACACGATGGTGGAGCAGTTGCGTTCGTTCGCGTCGGAAGTGACGCGTGTTGCTCGCGAAGTCGGAACGGAAGGCCGGCTCGGTGTGCAAGCGGTCGTGCCTGGTGTCGCTGGCACTTGGAAGGATCTCACGGATTCCGTGAACGCGATGGGCGCGAACCTCACGGCCCAGGTGCGTAACATTGCCGAAGTGACTACCGCCGTCGCCCGTGGTGACTTGTCCCGCAAGATCACGGTCGAAGTGAAGGGCGAAATTCTCGAACTCAAGAACACCATTAATACGATGGTGGACCAGCTCAACGCCTTCGCCGCCGAAGTGACGCGCGTCGCGCGCGAAGTCGGCACGGAAGGCAAACTCGGGGGCCAGGCTCAAGTCGCGGGTGTGGCCGGCACGTGGAAGGACCTTACGGACTCGGTGAACTTCATGGCCGCCAACCTGACCGATCAGGTCCGCGGCATTGTCAAAGTCGTGACCGCTGTGGCCAACGGCAACCTCCGCCAGAAGCTCACGGTCGAATCCAAAGGTGAAGTTGCGGCGCTGGCCGATACGATTAACAGCATGACCGACACGCTGGCGACGTTCGCCGAGCAGGTTATTAACGTCGCGCGCGAAGTCGGGGTCGAAGGCCGACTCGGTGGTCAGGCGAACGTGCCCGGTGCGGCCGGCACGTGGAAGGACCTTACTGAGAACGTCAATCTGCTGGCCGGTAACCTGACGACGCAGGTTCGCGCCATCGCGGAAGTTGCGACCGCTGTGACGAAGGGTGATTTGACGCGTTCCATCCAAGTTGAAACGCGCGGCGAAGTCGCCGAACTCAAGGACAACATCAATACGATGATCGGCAACCTGCGCGGAACGACCGAGCGTAACCGCGAGCAGGATTGGTTGAAAACGAATCTCGCGAAGTTCGCCGGCATGCTCCAAGGTCAGCGCGATTTGTTCACGGTCGGCAAGATGCTGCTGTCGGAACTCGCGCCGTTGGTCAACGCGCAACAAGGTTCCATTTATCAAATGGAAGCCGGCGAACCTGCGTCGCTCCGGTTGCTGGCGTCGTATGCACAGGAAGGCGATCAACCGCAACGCATTCCCGTCGGCGCGGGCCTGGTAGGTCAATGCGCCGTGGAGAAGCAGCGCATCTTGCTCGCGGACATTCCGAGTGATTATCCCAAGGTCAAATCCAGTCTTGGTGAAGCCCCACCGCGCAATATCGTAGTATTCCCTGCGCTGTTCGAAGGCGAAACCAAGGCGGTGATTGAGTTGGCCTCGCTGGGCAGTTTCCCAACCACTCACTTAACGTTCCTGGAGCAGTTAACGCAGTCCATCGGTGTCGTGCTGAACACGATTGAAGCGACGATGCGCACGGAAGGATTGCTCCAGCAATCCCAACAGCTCACCGTCGAGTTGCAGACGCAGCAGAAGGAGTTGCAGCAAACGAACGAAGAGCTCGCGAACAAAGCGCGTCAGCTGGCCGAACAGAACGTCGAAGTCGAACGCAAGAACAAGGAAGTCGAACTGGCCCGCCGCGCGCTGGAAGAAAAAGCGGCGGAACTGGCGCTCACGTCGAAATACAAATCCGAGTTCCTTGCGAACATGTCGCATGAATTGCGCACGCCGCTCAATTCCATTCTGATTCTAGGTCAGCAGATGTCCGAGAATGCCGGCGGCAACTTGACCACCAAGCAGGTCGAATTCGCCAAGAACATTCATTCGGCCGGCTCCGACTTGCTCACGCTGATTAACGACATTCTCGATCTGTCGAAGATTGAATCCGGCACGGTGACCGTTGAAGTCGAGGACATGCCGTTTGACGCGTTGCGCGAATCGGTGGAACGTAACTTCCGGCATGTCGCCGATTCAAAGAATCTCGGATTCCAAATCGCGTTCGATTCGCATCTGCCGCGCGCATTCACCACCGACCCCAAACGGTTGCAGCAGATTTTGAAAAACCTGCTGTCGAATGCATTCAAGTTTACGGCGCACGGCCAGGTGGCAATGCAAGTGCGTCCGGCGACGGAAGGCTGGAGTTACGAACACCCAGTGCTCACGCGCGCCCCGCACGTCATTGCGTTGAGCATCACGGATACGGGCATCGGCATCGCTCCGGAAAAGCAACGCATCATCTTCGAGGCGTTCCAACAGGCCGATGCCGGCACGAGCCGCAAGTACGGCGGCACGGGTTTGGGCCTCGCCATCAGCCGCGAACTGGCGACCTTGCTGGGTGGAGAAATCCGCCTCGCGAGCACACCGGGACAAGGGAGCACATTCACGTTGTTCCTGCCATTGAACTACACCGGGCCAGCGTCCGCGACCACGTCGCCCACTGCCGCGAATGCGCCGATCGTCCTGCCCCCCGCCCTGCCGGTGTTGCCGGTTGCACGGGAGGAATCCATCCCGGATGACCGCAATTCGATTGCGTCCGGCGACCTCACCCTGTTGATTGTCGAAGACGATCCACATTATGCTCGCATTTTGTTGGGGCTCGCCCGCGACAAAGGGTTCAAGGGAATTGTGGCTTTGCGCGGCGCGCAAGCGCTGACGTTGGCGCGACAATATGAACCCACGGCCATCACGCTGGATATTTTCCTGCCCGACATGCTGGGCTGGACGGTTTTGAATAATCTCAAACTGGATCCCCGCACGCGCCACATTCCAGTGCAAATCATTTCGCTCGAAGGCGAGCGGCAGCACGGTCTCTCGCACGGCGCCTTTAATTATTTGATCAAGCCCGTGACCACGGAAGTGCTCGAACAATGTTTCGACAAGATCAAAGCCTTCGCCACGCCGCACACGAAACGGCTGTTGGTGGTGGAAGACAATCTTGTGGAGCGCGAAAGCGTCGTGGAATTGCTCGGCCACACAGACCTCGAAATCATGGCCGTCGGCACGGGCGCAGAAGCCATGTCGGCGTTGCTCGATCGGCCGTTTGATTGTTGCGTGCTGGATTTGCGATTACCCGACATGACGGGATTTGAGCTGCTGGAAAAGATCCAGGGCGAGACGGCGTTGCGCGATGTGCCCATCGTAGTCTTCACGGGCAAGGACCTGAGCACTGACGAAGAAAGCCAGTTGAAGACCATGGCCAAGAGCGTCGTACTAAAAGATGTGCAATCTCCGGAGCGGCTCTTTGACGAGACGGCGCTGTTCCTCCATCGCGTGGTGACCGACCTGCCCGAGAGCAAACAGAAGATGCTGGAGCGGCTGCACAACTCCAATGAGACGTTGCATCATCGCAAGGTGCTAGTGGTGGACGATGACGCGCGCAATATTTTTGCGCTCGCGACGCTCTTGGAAAATCACGACATGGAGGTCATCACTGCCACCAACGGGCGGCAAGCCATCGATCTCATTCAAAACACCGAGGACCTGAGCGTGGTCCTGATGGATATCATGATGCCGGAAATGGATGGCTACCAAACCATGCGTGAGATTCGCAAAGACCCACGCTTCCGCGCCCTGCCCATCCTGGCGCTGACCGCAAAAGCAATGAAAGGCGACCGCGAAAAATGTCTCGAAGCCGGCGCTTCGGATTACATCGCCAAACCTGTGAACACCGAACAACTGCTCTCGCTGTTGCGAGTCTGGTTGTACCGCTGATGAAACTGAGTGACCATAGAACAATTCATCCATACGTACGTCGGGACGGTGAACCACCTCCGAGCGCTGTTGCATCTGAAAAGCGCGCCCCGCACGGAGTGGGACGTGCTCGATACGGCCACTCGACTTTATCTGCCGCCGCAAACGGCTGGGGAAGTTCTCAAGGAATTGACCGCGCGCGGACTCGCCGTCGAGTCGGGGTCGCCGCCGCGATATCGGTTTCAACCGAGTTCGCCGGAATTGACGGACCTCGTCGAGAAAGTTGCGGAGATGGACCGCACCCAGCCGGTAACGTTGATTAATTTGATCTATGCCCGAAACAAGGACATTCAGGCGTTCGCGGACGCATTCAAACTTGGCAAAGACAAGCAAGAGAAGGACAAGCCATGATGCCGGGGCTCATTTACCTGCTGTGCAGTGCCACCGCTCTGGTTTGTGCGATATTGTTGTGGCGGGGGCATCGGCGCAGCCGCGTGCCGCTGTTATTCTGGAGCAGCCTTTGTTTTTTCGGGCTGACCTTGGACAATCTTTTTCTATTCATCGACCGAATATTTTTACCAACGCTGGACTTGACGCTTTATCGTCGTCCAGTAGCGTTGATATCCGTGGGACTCTTGTTGTACGGAATGATATTTAAATCAAAATGACCTGGCTGGATCAATTTTTGTTGGGTGCGATTGGGATGGGCTTCGCCGTCGCGGGCCTGTTCTTCATTCGCTACTGGCGCGAGACCAAGGATCGGTTCTTCGGTTGGTTTGCGGCCGGCTTTTTGATTCTCGCCTTGAATCGCGTAGTGCTGGCGTTGACGTTGGAGCCGAGCGAGACAACGCTCGTTCCCTATCTGGTCCGTTTGTTTGCATTTTTGGTCTTCATCCTGGCAATTGTGGACAAGAATCTTCGCCGCCGCGAGGTGACCCCATGAATTTGGAGCCCGTCAATATTCTGCTGGTGGATGACGATTCGAGAAATCTCGACGTGCTCGAAAGTATTTTGGTCACGCCCGATTATCGTTTGGTGCGGGCGCAAAGCGCGGATGAAGCCTTGCGCGCGTTGGTCTCCGACACCTTCGCCCTCGTAGTCCTCGACATCCGGATGCCGGACATGAGCGGTTTGGAACTCGCACAACTCATCAAGCAACGCAAGAAGACCCAGCATCTGCCAATCATTTTTCTCACCGCCTACTACCAGGAGGATGAGCATGTGCTGCAAGGATACGTCGCCGGCGCGGTGGATTATTTGAGCAAGCCGTGCAATCCGCCCGTGCTGCGCTCCAAGGTGGCCGTGTTCGTGGATTTGTTTCGCAAGAGTCGGGCATTGGAATACGAGATTGCCGAACGCCGCGCCGCCGAGCAAAAAGTCCGCGACCTCAACGACCAGCTCAACCTCCGCATTGCGCAACTCGACGCCTCCAACAACGAACTGGAGGCGTTCAGTTATTCCGTCAGTCATGATTTGCGCGCGCCGTTGCGGCAGGTCGTCGGATTTGTGCACGCGTTGCGCCGCAAGATGGACAAACGCCTCGATGCGGACACGGGCGAGTATCTTGTGCTCATCGAAGACGCAGTGAATCGCATGGGAATTTTGATTGATGATCTGCTGGAGTTCTCCCGCATGGGGCGGTCGGAAATGAGAAAGGAGCACGTTGATCTCCGGGCGTTGCTGGATCAGGCGATGGAAACCGTTCAATGCGGCGCGACTGATCGGCGGATTGAATGGGAGATTGGACCGTTACCCGAAGTGCGCGGCGACCCGGCGATGTTGCGTCAGGTGTGGGCCAACTTGCTGGACAACGCGGTCAAATTTACGCGCCCGCGCGCGCAGGCGCGCATTGAGGTCGGCACCCAATCGGAACCGCACGAGTACGTTTTCTTTGTGCGCGATAATGGTGTTGGGTTCGATCCCAACTATGCCGACAAACTTTTCGGCGTGTTCCAACGGTTGCACACCCGCGATGAATTTGAAGGCACCGGTATCGGACTGGCCAGCGTGCGGCGCATCATCACGCGCCACTCCGGACGCGCCTGGGTGGAAAGCGAACCGGATCGCGGCACTACAATTTATTTTTCGCTGCCCCGTCACACTGAAAACGAACCCGCCATGGTGCATCCATGAATGCTTTAACCCGCATACTGTTGGTTGAGGACGATCCCGCCGACGCCCGGCTCGCGCTGGAAGCGCTGGCGGAAATGAAACTGGACACCCAGACGCTCCAGCTGCCCGACGGAATCCAGGCCATGGATTATCTTCATTCGCGGGGCCGTTACCAGAATCGTCCGCCCGGAAATCCCGCCGCCATTTTGCTGGACGTGAAGATTCCCGGCATCGATGGCTTGGGCGTGCTGGAAATGATTCGCGCCGACGCACTGCTGCGCTTGATTCCGGTGGTGATGCTCACCGCGTCGCGACAGGAATCCGATGTGCGCCGCGCTTATGAACTGGGCGCGAATGGTTACCTGGTGAAGCACATTGATTTCAGCGCCTGCAGTGCGAACTTGCGCGCGTTCGGACAGTTTTTTGCCAACTCAAATGAACCACCGCCGGGCAGCCTGCCCGCCCCGCGGATGGCCGTCGCCGCAAGATGAACCCGACCTTGAACATCCTGCATCTTGAAGATGATCCGGCGGACGCCCGGTTGGTGATGGACACGCTGCGCGAAGAGGGGCTCGACGTTGAGCTGACCCTCGCCAGTGACCGGCCCAAGTTCCTCGCGGCGCTGAATCGCAACGGCTATGACTTGATTCTAGCGGATTATCGTCTGCCGGCATTTGACGGCTTGCAGGCGCTCGATTTGTGGCGCAAGCGCTGGCCGGAGAAACCGTTTCTTTTCGTCACCGGTTCATTGGGTGAAGAGCAAGCGGTGGAAACGCTCAAACGCGGCGCCACGGATTACATTCTGAAGGACCACTTGCCCCGGTTGGTCCCCGCCATCCGCCGCGCCGTTGCCGAAGCCCAGGAACATGCGCGGCGGCAGGAAGGCGAAGAGCAGTTGCGTCGGAGTGAGCAGGCATTGCGCGAGAACCAACTTCGGTTGGAAACTGCGCTGGACGCCGCTCAAGCCGCCGCGCGGGCCAAGGATCGATTTTTGGCGGCGTTGAGCCATGAATTACGCACGCCGCTCATGCCGGCGCTGATGACCGTGTCGCTTTTGCAAAAAGATCCGACGCTCTCGACGTCGGTCCGCGCGGGGCTGGAAGTGATTCGCCGCAACATCGAAACCGAAGCACGCATGGTCAACGATCTGCTCGACCTTTCACGCATCGTGAACGACAAGCTGGATTTGCGGCTGGACCTCGCGGACGGACACGAGATTGTGCGTCGCGCCTTGGAGATTTGCACGGGCAACGGTCAGCCGAAAGACCGTCAAATCTCGTTGGAATTGACGGCCAAGCAGCCGTTCATTCACGCCGATTCATCCCGGCTCCAACAGGTGTTCTGGAATCTAATTCAGAATGCGATTAAGTTTACGAAGAGCCAGGGCAAGATCAGCATCAAGTCGTCCAACGATAACGGGCGGCTGCGCATCGTGGTGGCGGATGATGGCCGGGGCATTGAAACTTCGTTCCTGACGAAGATATTTGAGCCGTTTGAACAGGGGGATCGGGAGCAGCCGCAACAGACGCTCCAAGGACTCGGACTGGGCCTGGCCATTGCGAGGCGGATTATTACGGCGCACGGCGGATCATTGCGGGCGGAGAGCGATGGCAAGAATCGTGGAGCTACTTTCATTGTTGAACTAAATACGGCCAGTGCCTCGACCGAGCGGGAGAAAGGGGGAAAAAGCAAATGAACTCAACTGGCGCGCCAACCCTAAAAATCCTCGTGGTCGAAGACCATGATGATACGCGTAATGCCGTCACTCGTTGGTTCGAGTTGGAAGGGCATACCGTTTTTTCCTCGCCCAACAAGGCAACCGGGCTGGCCTTGGGGAGGGAGCACGACATTGACCTGCTGGTTTGCGACCTGCAGTTAACTGACGGTGACGGCTCGCAATTGATGCAAGAGCTGGCAGCGGAAAAGTCCTTTGTGGGCATCGCCGTGAGTGGACACGGAGCGCCCTCCGATCTTGCCCGCACCCGCGCGGCGGGTTTCTTCCTGCATATGATTAAGCCGTTCGCGGCTGAGGAGTTGGAGGCGGCCTTTCAATCGGCGCAAAAGGAAATTCAGCGACGGGCCGGCGGGATAGCGTAGCGTTAGGCATCTTGCCTGACGTAGAGCCGGGCTTCCAGCCCGGCGGAACGGCCTCGAAGTATGCCGGTTTTATCAATTTCGCGAGCCGGTTTTACTTAGTCCCACTTATTCCGGGCGGCTGGAAGCCCGCCCACTACGTCAGGCAAGATGCCCGACGCCGCACTCGCTCCCTGCCCCGCACTTTCAGTCGCCTTCCCAGCAAATCGAATGACTTGCCAAGGGCCGTTTACCCCGGTAAAACAACCTCCACAGCACGATGCCTTCACCCGGCAGGGTTGTGAAATTCTCAGAAGCTTACTTATGAAATTGGCTGATTCGGGTCGTCCGGCAATGAAGTCTCTTCCTTTCGGAATCACCCTGTTCGCATTCGCCGCGATGTGCCTGTTCGGCCTCAGTTCGGCTGGCGCCGCAGAAGCCACCAATTGCATGGTGCTCGAAAAGCAAGGCAAGGTCGAAATCGCCCGCAAAGGCAGCGCCACGTGGGCGCAAGCGGAGACCAATCTGGTGCTTCAGGTGGGCGATCGGTTGCGGACGGGGCTGCGCAGCCGCGCGACGTTACGTTGGTCGGATCTGAGCGTGGTGCGGGTCAATCAATTGACCACCATGGAAATTGCGCCGCCGGAAAAGCCGGATGGCAAGGGACAACTCGATCTGAAATCCGGCGCGGCGTATTTGTTCAGCCGGGAGAAACCCGAGGAGATCCAATTTCGGACACCGGTAGCTTCCGGGGCGATTCGCGGAACTGAGTTCAATCTGGCAGTGGCTGAAGATGGCCGAACCACGGTCGCGCTACTGGACGGCGAAATTCATCTGGCGAATGCCGCCGGTGCGGTCACGCTAAATAGCGGCGAGCAAGGCGAAGTGGTCCAGGGCCAGCCGCCAAAAAAGACCGCGATGGTGGACGCCGTCGGCGTCATTCAATGGACGCTTTATTATCCGGCAGTGGTGGACCCCAATGAAGTGGGGCTAATCTTAGACGAACAAGATGAGCTGAACGCTTCGCTGCAATCATATCGCACCGGCGACCTGTTGGCCGCACTGCAAATCTTTCCCACGAATCGTCCGCCTGCATCTCCGGCGGAGCACGAGCTACATGCCGCACTGTCGCTGGCGGTGGGTCAGGTGGAAGCGGCCGAAGCCGATCTCAGCCAGATCAAAATAGATTCCGCGCCCGCCAAGGCGTTGCGCGAAATCATTGCGGTCGTCAAAGGGCGGGTGCCGGAGAACCTTCCCCCACCCGCTTCGGCGAGCGAACATCTGGCGCGCTCTTACTCATTGCAGGCGCGATCGCAATTGAAGGAGGCGCTGGTTTCAGCGCGCGCGGCAACGGAGAAATCGCCAAAATTTGGCGCCGCATGGCTGCGCGTTGCGGAATTGGAATTCAGTTTGGGCAACACGCGCCCGGCGATGACGGCGCTCAATAAGGGACTAGAGCTTTCCCCACGCAACGCACAAGGTCTGGCGCTCAAAGGATTCGTTGCCGCCGCTCGCGGCAAAAATACTGAGGCGATGGAGAGTTTTGACCAGGCCATCGCCATCGACGGCGCTCTGGCGAATGCGTGGCTGGGTCGTGGGCTTCTGAAAATTCGTCGCGGTGACGCGCAGGCGGGGCGCGAGGATTTGCAAGTGGCCGCTACGCTGGAACCGCAGCGCGCTGGATTGCGGAGTTATCTGGGCAAGGCCTTCGCAAACGCCGGCGATGGCGCTCACGCGGAGAAGGAACTCGGCCTCGCCAAGAAAATGGATCCGAACGACCCGACGCCGCGGCTCTATTCCGCGCTGTTGTATCAGGAACAAAATCGCATCAACGAGGCGGCGGACGAATTGGAAAAATCCAAGGAGTTGAACGACAACCGGAGCATTTTCCGTTCGGGACTCTTGCTGGACCAGGACGAGGCCGTTCGCAGCGCGAACCTCGCTTCCATTTATCGCGACTTGGGGATGTTTGACGTGAGCGTGCAGGAGGCGTCGCAAGCGGTGAATTCCGATTACGCCAATGCGAGCGCGCATCAATTTCTCGCATCGAGCTATGATGCGCTACGCGACCCGCGCCTCATCAATCTTCGTTATGAAACGCCCGCATACAGCGAGTATCTGATGGCTAACCTGCTTGCGCCCGCTGGCAGCAGCGGACTGGCGCAAAATATTTCGCAGCAGGAATATTCCCGATTCTTTGATGGGCCGCATCTGGGCGTTTTTTCCGATACCGAATACAACTCGAACGGCGATTGGTCGCAGACCGCATCGCAGTATGGTTACTTTGGCGACATGAGCTATTCGCTCGACGGCTATTATCGATGGGATAATGGATTCCGGCCCAACAATGACCTCGAGTTGTGGAATTTCGGTGGGCGCGCGAAGTATCAACTGACTCCGCAGGACGGACTCTACGTGGACGTTTCCACGCTCCACCTGCAGTCGGGAGACGTCGCACAGTATTATTCACAGAGCGAAGCGAGCACCACCACGCGCGTGAAAGAAACCCAGACGCCGAACGTCGTGATTGGCTATCACCATGAGTGGGCTCCGGGTCATCACACCCTGCTGCTCGGCGGTAGGTTTCAAGACACACTCGATGTGGATGATTCCGCTACGAGCGTGAATTTTCTCCGCACGTTGCAAGGCGTCTTTGATACGAACGTCACGTTTGTCACCCGCCCGCCGGGCTACGCGCTGGACTACACGCGCGAATTGGAAGCCTATTCCGCTGAGGTTCAACAGATCTGGCAAACTGCGGCCAACACGCTCGTGGTCGGTGCGCGCTATCAAAACGGCGACCTTGATACGGAGAGCGCCCTGGACCGCAGTTTCGCAGGAACCACGACCGGCATAACCGCGCAGGACATCGATAGCGATTTGTGGCGGGTCAGCGTTTACGCTTACGATTACTGGCAGGTGCTGGAGAAGCTGCAGTTGATTGGCGGCGTCAGTTACGACGAGTTGCACTACCCGCGCAACATTGACACGTCGCCCATCATGGACGACGAAACGAGCATCAGCCGCATTTCGCCGAAGTTCGGCTTTCTCTGGACCCCGGCCAAGAATACGCAGTTTCGCGGGTTTTACACGCGGTCGCTCGGTGGGTTTTCGCTCGATCAAAGCGTGCGGCTGGAGCCTACGCAGATCGCGGGATTCAATCAGGCATTCCGCAGCTTGATTCCCGAATCGGTCGCGGGCATGGCGCCGGGCACGCGGTTCGAAACGTTTGGGCTGGGCTGGAACCAGAAGCTCACTTCGCGCACCTACCTGGTGCTCGATGCGCAATTGTTGAAATCGGATGCCGACCGCACCGTCGGCATGCTGACAAACAGCAATCTGGTTGGGCCGATTGCGGATTCGCCGACCAGCACGAAGCAATCGCTGGAATACAAGGAGCACTCCATCTCGCTCGCCGTGAATCAACTCGTGGGCGATGAAATCGCGCTCGGCGCGCGCTATCGATTGACCTATGCCGATTTGAAGAGCCGGTTTGAAGATATCGATCCCACCGTCGCCGGTGTTCCGAATTATGATGTTTCCGGTACGCTGCACCAGGTGGCGTTGTATGGCATCTACAATCATCCCTGCGGCTTCTTCGCGCAGGTCAACGGCATCTGGTCCGGGCAAGCCAACCACGGATATTCCGGAACGAAACCCGGCGATGATTTCTGGCAAGTCAATGTGCTCGCGGGTTATCGCTTCTGGCATCGCCGCGCGGAAGCTCATGTGGGTGTGCTGAATGTCGGCGACCGGGATTACAAGTTAAACCCGCTGACGCTCTACAACGAATTGCCGCGCGAACGTCTGTTCGTTGCGGGATTGAGATTTTCTTTCTGAAGACTTATTCCACCCTCAGCGCGTAGCGTCGTGAGGAAATTGTTTCAAAAGCAAAATGTCGCTGCACTAGTTGTGGCTTTGCTGACGGCAGCCTTTGGTGTCCTTTTGCATCAATACCCTTTAGGACGGCCTTTGGTACATCTCAGCTACGACTTTCTAACGGTCATCCGCGGTGACCGGAAGACCGACGAGGCGGTGCTTGTGCTTCTGGACGAACGCTCTCACAAGCAACTCAATCAGCCACTAAACGCTCCGTGGGATCGGGCGTTGCACGCACAGATGATTGACCGGCTGACGGCGGCAGGCGCGCGGGTCATCGTCTTCGATGTCGTGTTCAGCGATCCCGGACTCCAAGGACCGGCGGTAGATGAAAGGCTCGCTGCTGCCATCAAATCCAGTGGCCGGGTCATTCTTGGCGCTGATCGTATCGTGACCGGTCCCAGCACAGCCGAAACCCCGCCACCCCTCGAGCTTTTCGAGACTAATTCCGCCGGGTTCGGTTCAGTGGAAACGGTTCCCGATGGCGATTTGACGGTGCGCAAACACACTCCCGAAGAAGAACTCCCCAGTTTGAGTTGGGTCGCCGCTGAGTTCCTAGCAGCGCCCGCCACCACCAACAGCGCCATTCGTCATCAGCCTCGGTGGATGAATTACTACGGGCGACCTGGTTCGATTCTAGGGAAGAGTTATTCCGATGCTTTGGACCCTGCGATAGTGCCGGATGAGTTCTTCCGGGGCAAATCTGTGTTCGTTGGCTCCCGAATCATGACCAAGTTCGCGGGAGAGCGAAAGGACGAGTACCGAAATCCCTACGGCCTCTTCATGACGCAGAACATGGTCAAGTCTGGCCGGGTAACGTTTATGCCGGGAGTAGAAATCCAAGCCACTGCTTTCCTCAATCTGGTACGAAACGAATGGTGGACCCGATTGCCAAATTGGGTTGAGGCAACGATTATCGGGAGCCTGGGACTTTTGGCTGGCTTTGTTCTGGCTAGATTGCGGCCCGTTGCCGCTTGTATTACCACCGCCATTTTTCTCGCGGCGCTTTTTGCCATTTGTGTCGTCGCGACGGCCAACCTTTCCTGGTTTGTGCTCTTCCTTGCCGCAGTCCAAATTATTTTCGCGTTCGTTATCTCGACCGGTTACAACTCCATCCGGGCTTACGTGCAAAAGCGATTAACGGATCAAACCCTCTCCCTTTATCTACCACCAAAGCTGGTTAAACAATTTTCCAAGAACCCCACCTTGTTGAAACCCGGCGCCAACAAGCAATTGCTCACGCTTTTTTTTAGCGACATCGCCGACTTTACGAAGATGTCCGACGGACTGGATTCGGACCATTTAGCACCACTGATGAACCAGTATTTTGAAACCGCGGTTTCGCAGTGCATTCACAAAGAGGACGGCACGTTGGTTAAATACATCGGCGACGCCATTTTTGCATTTTGGAATGCGCCGGAAGCCCAAGGGGATCATCAAGCGCGGGCCTGTGCGGCGGCACTTGCTTTTCGCCACGTGAAAGTGCAAGCCCCGGATGGTTCGCTCCTGCACACGCGCATTGGCATTCATACCGGTGATGCGAATGTCGGCAATTTTGGCAGCGTGCAGCGCGTGGATTACACCGCACTTGGAGAGAATGTGAACCTGGCGTCCCGCCTGGAAGGGTTGAACAAATACCTCGGAACGATAATTCTGATCAGTGGCGCAACTCGCAGCGGTCTCGGGGAACAATTTTTGGTGCGGGCGCTGGGAAACTTCCAGTTGAAAGGGTTCGAAAAACCCGTGGAGGTTTTTGAGTTGGTTGGGGCGCCCAGCGACGCCGAAAGCACCCGTCTCTGGCGGGAATCTTTCGATCAGGCGTTGAAGAATTATCAATCCGGCGAGTTCGTTCTGGCCGAGATGGGATTCAAGCAGACTTTGACACTGCGTCCCGGGGACGGGCCGTCGCAATACTACTTAAGTCGCTTGGAGGAGTTCAGTTCCCAGCCCGTGCCGGAGGATTGGACGGGGGCCACGATCATGAAGGAGAAGTAGCCGGACGCAGTTCGATGCCTTCGTTGTGGGAGCGCCCGATCTCAACCGCTTTCTCCCTCACCCTGCCCTCTCCCGCTGGGAGAGGGAGTACCGCGCTGCGCGTTCAGGGCACTGTTTGCACGCGGTAGAAGCGGCGCGGGAAATTGGTCGAGCGGGGGTCCACGAAATCGTAGAGATAGATCGGCGCGGGATTGGTGGAGAGCGGCGTCCAGGCAGTCAGGTTGGTTGAGACTTGAATTACGAACTTGTTGGTGATGCTGGTGATACGGAACTTCAACATGTTGTTGTTGGTGGTGCCGACATTGGTGATCCGAGGCGCGCCGCTCAGAGCGGTGGCGTTGAGGTTGTAATTCAAAACCACCTTGCCAAAGGCGCCGTTTCTTCCGTCCACGCCAATAAGATAATTCTTACCCGCCGTGACCGGCACGGTCAGCGAACTGGTCTTGTTCGTGCCGTCGTTGTCATTACAGCCCAGGAGAGTCGGCGGGGAATTCGACTGGATGACGGCCAGCAAGGTGTCGAACGAACTGCCCACGGTATTGACCGAGAGCACGCCGGTTTGCAGCGGCGCGAAATTCAACCATTCGGAAGATCCGCCGACCACGCCGCAGAAGATTTCGCCCTGACTGGTGCCCGCGATGGTATTGAAAACCTGCGAGCCACTGTAGCCGGCCACGATGATGGCGTTCGGGTGCGGGACCCCATTCGGTCCCGGCGGCGGCTCACCGGTGCCGAGGTAGAGGGGCTTGCTCCCCAACGCGTCCTGCAATTTGTCAAAGACCTGGATGGTCTGCAGTCCGACTTCGGTTTGGTTAATCTGCAAGCTGGCCTCGTGGCTGCGGATCTTCCGGTTGGTCATCTTCACAGTCACGCTGTAATTGCCCACGCTCTGTTCGTCGACGATGGGAATCGTTAGATTGACGTTGGTCTTGCCGGGAATCACCACGCCATTGAACAACCATTGGTATTCGAGCACGGGAATTACGTTGTTCGGATAGTGCCGGCGAATCGCGCAGTTCTCGTGTCCGAAGCTGCAAACCCGGACCGCCACCACGGAGAAATTGGCGTTGGTGCCGGGGAGCACCGTCTGGCTGGCGGGATGCGTCCAGATGGCCGGCAACAAGTAACCAGTGGTTTCAAAATCCCAATTAAACGCGTAGCTGCCCGCTTCGCCGCTGAATCCGTCAATCGCGATGGCATATTCCTGGCCCGCAACCACATTAAACCAGATGTCGCTGGTAAAATAGCCGCCCATGTCTTCGTCATTGGCCACCACAACCAAATTGGTGACCGACGGGTATTTGCCCGCGGGGAGCCGATAAACTGCCAACAGTGTGTCGAAATCGCTGCCGGTCGTTCCCATGGTCATCAAGCCTGTAAACGGAGCCGTCCAGCGGTACCAAACGGACCGCGCGCCGGGTTTGCCGGCATGAAGCGGTTCACCGGGCTCGCGCGTGGCGAGCAGCGTTGAACCGGTTATGCGACCTTCAACATCCTCCAATTTCACCCGGTTCGCATAGTTATCGCCGGCCGGGAAACTCGGCAGCGAGAGCAACCACGTGGCAGGCGTGGTGCCCGAGGCGCCCAGACCATTGATGATCACGCACACGTAACTGCCGCTGTTGGTGGCCTGCGCCCCCGGAACCGTGTAGCAAGCATTGGTGGCATTCGGAATATTCTGGCCATTCAGCCGCCATTGGTAACGAATCGGCGGCGTGCCCGAAGCGTTCACGCAAAGGATGATATTGGTGCCGGCAATGAAGACCGTATTGGTCGGCTGACCTTCGAGTACCGGCGGCGTGGTTACCTGGGTTGGCGGTGAATATTCCGACGTGTTGCCATCGGGGTCGGTTGCGGTCGCAGTCACATACTGGAGGTAAGTCGCGGGCACAACGAAGGGCACGGTGAAGTCGCCGTTGCCATCGCTGTGAACGAACTGGTCCAGCACGCCAATGAGGGTCTTGCCTTCACCATAGGCCGGACTGCCCGGAGCATTCAGGTAGAATTCGATGCGGTACGTCTGGCTGGGCATGCTGTTGAGCGTGCCCGAAACAACCGTGATGCCGGCACTGAAAGTGACATCGTACAAAATGGGGAAGTTCTGCAGCCGGTTCGGCCCCGCATCGGGGTCATCGATGTCGTTGGGGGTCAACCCATCCGCGCCGAGGTCGATACCCAGGCTGGCGTTGGCGTGAATCGAATTTCCGACGATGGCATTGCGGTAGCCCGCCGAAGCGGAGAGCGCAACGCCTTTCCCGCCATTAAACGCGATGTGGTTGCCCTCACCCAATAAATTATTGTTGGCCTGGTCAGTTGCGAAGATGCCGCTCTGCCCATTCCCCAGCAGCAATCCCGCGGGCGTGGTGCCAATATGGTTGCCGCGAATAACGTTGTGGTGGGCAAACATCGTCGCCAGCACGATGCCGTTGCTGCTGTTGCCGCTGATGAGATTGGCGGCATTGCCATTCGTTCCGCCGATCAGATTATTCGGCGAAGTGATCACGATGCCGTTGCCATTGGGCATGGCGACCACACCAGTTGCATCGGAGCCGATGAAATTTCCCTGGATGATATTCCCGCCGTTGGTAGCCATTCGGATGGCGGTGGCAAAACCGTTCAGCACCAACCCGCGAATCGTATTGCTACTGGCGGTCAAAGAAAGGCCATCAACCCCTGCCCCTGCCAGCGAGCCACTGATTTCCACCACGGGCGCATTGGTAAAGCCGGGCTGCGACCAGCCATCGATGGTCACGGGACTCGTAATCTCCGGCAACGGACTCAGCGGTTGAATCAGGTGGGAAGCCAACGGCGGCAGATTGAAGAGCACGAGATTGGCATCGGGCGATGCGTTCGCATCCAATATTGCTTCGCGCAAACTGCCCGGTCCGGAGTCGTTGGTGTTCAGCACATACAAACGGTACGGAATCACGCGAATCGTGAACGCGCAGGCGTTGGTATTCCCCGACCCGTCAGTAACGGTGTTCTGAACCAGCGTATATCCATTCGTGAAAATGGAGCCGGATGCCGGCACTGACACAACGCCCGGCACACTATCACAAACATCACTCGCAATCGTGCTGAATGTCACCACTGCCCCGCCAGAGTCACGCGGCGACTCGGCCACTATTAGATTTGTCGGGCAAATGATTTGCGGTGCGGTCGTATCAATGACGGTGATGGTGAAGGTGCATTGATTGGAATTGCCGCTGTCATCGGTCGCCGTGCAAATAACGACATTGGTCCCCAGCGGGAAGAACGATCCTGAGGGTGGCACCGCCACGAGCGTGACGTTCGTGTCACAGGCGTCCAGCGCGATGAAACTAAACAACACCGGAGTTCCCGGCGGGCCGGCACACTCGACCACCGCGTTGGTGGGGCAGAAGATTACCGGCGGCGTGACGTCAATGATGGTAATGGTCTGGCTGCAGGTGATGGAATTTGTGCAGGCATCCGTCGCCTTCCAGGTTCGCGTGGCCGAGAAGGTTTCGCCAATCAAGTGATTTGTTACCGTGCCAACGATCTCCAGCAGGACATTGGTTCCACCACACACGTCAGTCACCACCGTGGGTGGATCAAAGTCCCAGCCACTGCCACATTCGACGAATCGGTTGGTGCCACAAATCAGCACGGGCGGCGTGGTGTCCTTGACGAAGATGGTCTGGCTGCACGTAGAGATGTTTGTGCAACTGTCAGTGGCTTGCCACGTCCGCGTGGCGGTAAATGTATTGCCACAATCCGCATTGGTAATGGTGCCCAGCACCACGATGACGACATTCGTTCCATCGGCCACATCAAACACCCCAGGAACGTCAAAATCCCACGCCGTGCCACATTCGATGATTCGGTTGGTATTGCAGGCCAGAGCTGGCGGCGTGGTATCCTTAACAAAGATAGTCTGGCTGCAGGTGGAACTGTTGGTGCAACTGTCGGTCGCCTGCCACGTCCGCGTGGCCGTGAATGCGTTACCGCAGTCAGCGTTGGTGATGGTGTTCAGCACCACGACCACGACGTTCGTGCCATCCGCAATATCCGACACTCCTGGGAAATCAAAATCCCACGGTGTGCCGAATTCGACGATGCGGTTTGTGCCGCAGGCCAGCACGGGCGGCGTGGTGTCTTTGACGAAGAAGGTTTGACTGCAGGTGGAAATATTTGTGCAACTGTCGACGGCCTGCCAGGTCCGCGTTGCGACGAATGTGTTGCCGCAATCAGCATTGGTAACCGTGCTCAGCACTGTGATGATTACATTCGTGCCATCGATCGCATCAAACGCAGTGGGGAAACCAAAATCCCAGGCACTCCCGAATTCCACCACCTGATTGGTTAGGCAGGCGATCACCGGCGGCGTGGTATCCAGGACCAACACGGTTTGAGAAAATGCCGCCACGTTGCTGCAGGAATCGGTGGCCGTCCAAATTCGGATGGCCTGATAGGAACTGCCGCAAATCAAGTTGGTCAGCGTATCGGTGATCGTCATGACCACGTTCGTACCATCAGCAATATCGGTCACCGACGGAGGATTGAAGTCCCAGGGATTTCCCAATTGAACCACAACATTGGATACACCCACAAAGACCGGCGGCGTGGTGTCTTTGACAAAGATCGTCTGGCTGCAGGTGGAGATATTCGTGCAACTGTCGACCGCCTGCCAGGTTCGCGTCGCGATAAAAGTGTTGCCACAGTCCGCATTCGTAATCGTGCTTACTACCGTGATGATTACGTTCGTGCCATCGATCGCATCGAACGCGGAGGGAGAACCAAAATCCCACGCACTTCCGTATTCCACCACTTGATTGGTCACGCAGGCAATCACCGGCGGCGTGGTATCCAGGACCAACACGGTTTGGGAAAAAGCCGCGATATTACTGCAGGAATCCGTGGCCACCCAAATGCGGATGGCCTGATAAGAACTACCGCAAATCAGGTTGGTCAGCGTGTCGGCAACCGTCACGGTCACGTTCGTGCCATCGGCAATATCGGTCACCGACGGAGGATTGAAGTCCCAGGGATCTCCCAATTGAACCACAAGATTGGAGACACCAACCAAGACCGGCGGCGTAGTGTCCTTGACGAAAACCGTCTGGCTGCACGTGGAAATGTTGGTGCAACTATCGACCGCCTGCCACGTGCGCGTAGCGGTAAAGGTGTTGCCACAATCAGCATTCGTAATCGTGCTTACTACTGTAATGATTACGTTCGTTCCATCGACTGCATCGAACGCGGAGGGAAAACCAAAATCCCAGGCGCTGCCGTATTCCACCACTTGATTGGTCACGCAGGCAATCACCGGGGGCGTGGTGTCCAGGACGGACACGGTTTGGGAAAAAGCCGCCACGTTGCTGCAGGAATCCGTAGCCGTCCAAATGCGGATGGCCTGATAAGAACTACCGCAAATCAGGTTGGTCAGCGTATCGGTGACCGTCATGACCAGGTTCGTGCCGTCAGCAATATCGGTCACCGATGGAGGATTAAAGTCCCAGGGGTCTCCTAATTGTACCAAAAGATTCGATGCGCCAACAAAAACCGGCGGCGTGGTGTCCACGACGAAGATGGTTTGATTGCAGGTGGAGATATTGGTGCAACTGTCGGTCGCCTGCCAGGTCCGCGTCGCGGAATACGTATTGCCGCAGGCAGCGTTTGTGATGGTGCCTAATACAACGACCGCGACATTTGTCCCATCGGCGACGTCGGACACTCCGGGAGTGTCGAAATCCCACGTGGTCCCGAATTCAACGATACGATTAGTATTGCAGGCGAGCGCGGGGGCCGTGGTGTCTTTGACAAAAATCGTCTGGCTGCAGGTGGAGACGTTGGTGCAACTATCAATTGCCTGCCAGGTTCGGGTGGCGGTGAAGGTGTTGCCACAGTCGGCATTGGTAATCGTGCTGAAGACCACGATGACAGCATTGCTGCCATCAGCCACATCGAATGCGGTGGGCAAATCAAAATCCCACGCGCTACCGTATTCCACGATTCGATTGCTCACGCAGTTAATTACGGGCGGAGTTGTATCTACCACGGAAACGGTTTGGGAAAACGCCGATACATTGCTGCAAGTATCTGTGGCGGTCCAGACGCGGATCGCTTGATAGGAGTTGCCGCATATCGGATTGGTCAGAGTGTTGACGATAGTCAGGACAACATTGGTGCCGTCCGCGTTATCGGTCGGCACGGGCGGATCAAAGTCCCAAGCCACGCCGACTTGAAAGACGAGATTGGAACTGCCGGCAAAAACCGGCGGCACGGTGTCCACCACCGTTATGGTTTGACTGCAAAAAGCGACATTGCTGCACGCATCATAAGCGAGCCATGTGCGAGTCGCGGCATACGTTTGGCCGCAGAGCGGGTTGGTGATCGTTCCGCTAATGAGCAAGGTAACGTTCGTGCCCGCGCAATTGTCGATCACGGTGGGAACATCGAAATCCCAGGGCGCGCCCAGTTCCACAATAAGATTTGTGGGACACGCAAACGCGGGCGGCGTCGTGTCCTGCACGGTGAACACTTGCGAACAAGTCGAAGTCTGCCCGCAACTATTCACCGCCCCGTAAGTCCGGCTGATGGTGATCTCGCAACCATTGGTGACCGCCAAGTCGCCGAGGAACAGAACCAAAATCGCATTGGTGGCCACGATGCTGTTGGTGTCCGGCGGCGGAACTTCGGACCAACATTGCAAAAGGAGATTCGTGGGACACGCCAATCCCGCCAAAGGAACGAGCGTCAGCGTCGCACAATTTGTGAAACTGTTGCACAGACCAGTCACCTCCATGCAGTAAGTTCCGGCATTGGTGACGCTGATGTTGGTCAGCGTCAGGAAATCTCCCGTAGCGCCCGCGATTACATCCCCGTCTTTTCGCCAAAGCACCGTGTAATTCGAACTGCCGGTAATGGCGCTGCCGAAGGTCACGCTATCGCCGGGGCACGCGATCTGATTGGTGAGCCCCGAACCGCCGATCAATCCCAGCACCAAAACATTGGTGAATGCCAGCTCATTGGTGGTGCCGAAATCCACGAGGCATTCGATGACAAACTCGCCGCTGCCGCTGGTTTGGATTACCACCGAAGCTGTGTTCGTATCTCCGAGAATCACCGCCCCAGCGGGGTTATTCGTGCCGATGCTCCAGGCATAGACGTTATTCGTGGAATCGGTCGCTACGGAGTACAGATTGGTGCTGCCATTGCAAATTGTCGTGGGCCCAACGATCGAACTGGCCGCGCTGACTGACGCGACGGAGCCCAGCAGCAAAGCGAGAACAAACAACCAGCAATTCGGTGGAAAACTGAAGCGAAAAAGCGAGCCGCGCGAACGGTCACTCGGCGCGTGAGGCGACTGAGAATTGAACATGCAACGGTCCTTCCGATCCTTCCTCCCGACAACCGCGCATCACACTTTTCCTGCCAAACCGTGCGATTTGCCAAACGGGTGCTTTATGGCCCGCGTCAGTTGCAAAGGTTTTGGAGATACTAAGCTCAATTCGCAAGGGAACAAGAGAATTCTTCCGTCGGGCAGTATACGGAAATTCGTGTCCGGAGTCCTAACATTATGGACTTTTGGGGAAAGCGAGATTAGCCAACGGCTCTGACATTAGACGCGGTTCTAGCGATCAAACGCAAAGAGTTTTGCGTCTCGATTCGGTTTCTGAAGCACTACATCCCGGATAATGCCAGCCGCCAGCATGGCGAAGTTGGTGCCATTGGCTCCGTAGGAAAGCGCATACAATATCCTGGAATCGGATTCAGCCCGGCCAATGTACGGCAAGCCATCCTTCGTTTCTCCGAACGTCCCGGCCCACCAATACGCTGGCGTGATGGGTAGCTCGGGAAAGAGCTGTTGGAGTTTCTTTCCCAGCTCGCGCGTTTTCCTTGGAATGAGCCGATCACGCTTGGCTGCATTCTGAAAGTCTTCGTCCGCGCCGCCGATGATGATGCGATTGTCAGCCGTGGTGCGGGCATAGATATACGGGCGGCGAGTCTCCCAAATGAGGCAACGCCGATGCCAGCCAGTGAATTGACGCACTGGTCGAGTAGCCATCACATAGCTGGATTTCAATTTCACCACGCGCCGGGCGACTTTTTCAGAGGTTTCAAACCCGCAGGCTTTGACCAGCCATCGGGCCATCACTTTACCGCCATTGCGTGTATGCACGGTCACATTGCGCCGTTGCTCAATCACTTTCACGGCTTCGGTGTTGGCAAAAACCCGAGCCCCATGTGCTTGAGCCGCGTCAATCAGACGATACGTCAACTGAAGCGGATTGATCTCGGCAGCATCTGCGGAAAAAATTGCGCCCGGCGCGGTGAATGAAAACCGCGATTGCAAATCCGCCGGTGACAAAAATTCCACGCGAAACCCGCATCGCTTTCGGGTTTGAAATTCTTCCTTTAAATCCGCGAGGTCGGCCGGCCGGCTCGCCAAATACAGACTGGGCCGGGCGCGAAACTGACACGTGTCCCCGAGCTTATGCACCAGCTTTTTCAGAGCCGGAATGGTTTCGAGGCAACACTGGTAGCTCCTTACCGCATTCGCGCGTCCGCGTTGGCGGATCAACTCGTTCAGGGGGGTGTCGATTTCGTATAGGACCAACGCCGTGCTGGCACTGGTGCTGCCCGCGCCTGCTTTACGCTTGTCCAATAGGACAACCTCCAACCCGCGTTGAGCCAGAGTGTGTGCAATCATTGCCCCGCCCAAACCCGCGCCAATAATCGCGACGTCACACTGAAGATTTTCCCGCAAGGCCGCACCCCGCGGGGGATTGGAAGAAAGTTGCGGCCACAAGAGCCGGCCAGTTTTTAAGTCCATAGTCGGAGCAAAACGACTGAGCGGAAAGGTAAGAGCGGATGCTCACGGAGCCTGCCGCTTACCTTCCCGGGCATTTTTGGCGAGATCGACATATCGTTTCCGAATTCTATCAAGTTCGCGTTCGTCCAATTCCTCCAAATCCAACAACGCATTTTCAGCGCCCTCAATCACGCGAATAAGTTCATCCAACTTTACCTGCAACGCTTCGGTGTCCCGGTTTTGAGTCGCTTGAATCAAAAACACCATCAGAAAGGTGACCACAGTTGTGCCCGTATTAATTACCAGTTGCCACGTATCGCTATAATGAAAAATCGGACCCGTAACGGCCCAACCAATAACAACGAGCAAAGCCACGGAAAACGTGGCGGAGTGTCCGCTTGTGCGGGCCGCCTTTTGCGCAAACTTGGAAAACGCGGAGCAGTTTTTTGTCGTTTTTTGCATGACCGCCTCGAATCCGATTGGCGCATTTTAGCGCCAAGCGCACCGATTGACCATGGAATGCAACCCGCGTAAAGGTTCAGTGAATCACCCCATAACCAAGTTCCAAGTGGCCTACTCAGATGGGTTAGTTGGCGATCAATTCAGTCGCGGATTTGCAGAGCCCAATAAACGTTTCTTCGGCCAGGTTCAGGCGCTTGCCCCGCGGTTGCAGGATGCCCCAGCGCCGCTCAAGTTTGCGCCGGCCCAGCGGCAATCCCACCAATGAGCCTTCATCCAGTTCGCGGCGAAATCGCTCCCCGTAATCTCGTGAATGTGCTCACGCGTTTGCGGTCGCTGGGTTTGACCGCGCGCGGCAGCGGCGTGGATAACGTGCGCAATATCACCGCTTCACCGACCGCCGGGTTTGACCCGCAGGAGTTGATTGATACGCGCCCGTTCGCGCATGCGTTGCATCATTACATTCTCAACCATCGCGATCTCTACGGGCTCCCGCGAAAATTCAACGTCGCGTTCGAGGGTGGCGGTTCAGTTGATACGGTGGCCGATACTAATGACATCGGTTTCATGGCAGTGCGCGTAACCGAGCCTGCTGCTGGAGCCGCGCTCAAAGATGGTGTAGCGACCGCGATTGAACCCGGCGTGTATTTTCGCGTCGAACTGGCGGGTATTACAGGGCATAAACAACTGGCCGCCGACACGGGAGTCATCGTCAAACCCAGCGAGGCGGTGGCAGTGGCGGTCGCGATTTTGCGTGTCTTCATCGAGAACGGTGATCGCACCGATCGCAAAAAGGCGCGGCTCAAATATCTCATTGATAAGTGGGGAGTGTCGAAATTCCTGGCGGAAACGCAAAAGAAGCTCGCCTTTCCGCTAGTCAAACTAGGGATGGACAAAGCGCAACGCCGGCCGCCGCCGTTGAAACACGGGCACATCGGTGTTTATCGGCAACAGCAAAAAGGAAAGAACTACATCGGAGTGGTCATCCCGGTGGGCGTCATGACTACGCGGCAAATGCGGAGGCTCGCCGACATCGCAACGAACTATGCCTCGGGCCAACTGCGATTAACGCCCTGGCAGAATCTTCTAATCCCGGATGTGCCGGATGCCTTCGTGGAGACAGTAAAGCGGCAGTTCCCGCGGATGGGGTTGCATCATGAGGCCACGAATATTCTCGGCGGCCTGGTTGCCTGCACCGGAAACACGGGTTGCAAATTCGCCGCAACGGACACCAAGGGCCAAGCCGTCGCGCTCGGCGAACACCTGAACCAGCGGCTGCAATTGGATCAGCCCATCAACATTCATCTCACCGGTTGTCCGCACTCATGCGCGCAACACTACATCGGCGACATTGGCTTGCAGGGCGTGAAGGTGAACGTGGCGGGTGCGTCGGTTGAGGGTTACAACATTGTTTTCGGCGGCAGTTACGGGGCGGATGCCGCCATTGGCAAGGATGTATTCAAAGGTATCTCATTTGCCGAAGTGCCAGTGCTTCTGGAGCACGTGTTGCAGGTCTATTTGGAACGACGGCAACCGAATGAATCGTTCGCTGCCTTCACGCGCCGCCATGAAATGAAGGAATTGCAGGAACTGTTTTCGTCATGAACCCGCCCGCCAATCAGTTAATTCCCTGTCTGCCGGATAATGCGCCGTTCACACCGGAACAGCGCGCTTACTTGAATGGCTTTCTCGCTGGCTTGTTCTCCCGCAAGCCGGCACCGAACGTCGCCCCGAAAAAACCGACCGCCGCTCCTTTGATGACGCTCTCGATTCTGTTCGCGTCACAAACGGGCACGGCCGAGAGCCTGGCGAAGCGACTGGCGAAGGAGGCGGGCCAGCGCGGCTTTGCACCCACCGTCCACGACGTTGCCAACTACGCGCCCGCGCAACTCGCTGCCGAAACGCGTTTGCTGATCGTCGCCAGCACTTATGGCGATGGGGAGCCACCGGATGGGGCGAAGGCGTTTTGGCAATTTCTCAATGGCCCGAGCGCGCCCCGGTTGACGCAAACCAAATTCTCCGTGTGTGCACTGGGAGACACCAATTATCCGAAGTTCTGTCGCTTCGGAAAAGATCTGGAGGTCCGACTTGCGGCGCTCGGTGGGACGTGCGTTCTGCCGCGTGCCGAATGCGATCTGGATTACGAAGGGCCGTTCGCCCAATGGATGAACGCCGCGTTGAGCGCTTTGTCCGACGCGCCCGCCTCGCGACCAGCAATCGAGACGGCTGGGCCTTCGACCACTCCTCCTGAGCCGAGCGCGCTCAGTCGCAGCCATCCCTTCCCCGGGCCCTTGTTGCAAAACCTGCGGCTCAATGGCGCTGGATCGGAGAAGGACACGCGGCATTTCGAGATATCGCTGGAAGGTTCTGGGCTCACGTATGAAGCCGGTGATGCCTTAGGAGTCCGTCCCACCAACTGCCCGGCGCTGGCCGAAGAAATTTTGGCGGCGCTAAAATGCACGGGCGAAGAACCAGTTCCCGGCAACGACCAATCCGACGTGCCACTGCGTGACGCGTTGCTACGCCATTACGACATTACGCGGATAACATCGCCGTTGTTGAAAGAGTTTGCCACGCGGGTCAGCGACGACACCCTGCGGCAAGTGACGGCCCCGGACGCAAACGGCGCGCTGACAAAATTTCTCTACGGTCGCGAGGTCATCGATTTGTTGCTGGCATATCCGGCCGGGTTTTCGCCGGTCGAATTCGTGAAGTTGCTCAAAAAACTCTCGCCGCGACTTTACTCCATCTCCTCCAGCCCCAAGGCACATCTCGGCCAGGTGCATCTTACGATCAACGTTGTGCGTTACGAATCGTTGGGCCGGCAGCGCAAAGGAGTTTGTTCGACCTTTCTGGCCGAGCGCGTGGATTGCGGTGCGCCGGTGCCTGTGTTTGTTCACTCCAACAAGAATTTTCGCCCGCCAGTCGATACCAATGCGCCCATGATCATGATTGGACCGGGCACCGGCGTCGCTCCGTTCCGCGCATTTTTGCAGGAACGAAAAGTTACCGGCGCGAAAGGTAGGAACTGGCTGTTCTTTGGTGGCCAGCGGGCGGCCTCGGATTTCATGTATCGCGACGAACTCGAAATGATGCAGCGCGAAGGGACGTTGAGCCGGTTGGATACGGCATTTTCGCGAGATCAGAACGAAAAAATATACGTGCAACATCGGATGCGTGACGCAGCCCGGGAACTATTCGCGTGGCTCGAGGCGGGGGCACATTTCTACATTTGCGGCGACGCCAGCCGCATGGCCAAAGATGTGGATGCCGCGTTGCATGAAGTAATCATGACTGCGGGCGGACGCACCGCGGAGCAAGCAGCCGAATACGTGACTCGCATGAAAACAACAAAGCGTTACCAACGCGATATTTATTGAGGCTGCCGACGGTTTGCCAATCAAAGGCGCAAGCTATCACTGCGCGTGGGCGCAACGTGCCGCGAATGCAACTTCTTTATGGTTCGAAAACACGGATGCGGTAGAACTTGAAATGGTTCGTGATTTCATCAGCCACCGCGGCAGAGAAATTTGAGGCGGAGATCAATGGTCGATTCGCCGGGAGGTCGAGCGGGGCCCGCGAGACGGGAGGCAAAAGGTTGGTCGCAAACTGCACCTCGAATCCACGGTTCGCAATCTGCGGGAAACTAATTTGCGCGGCGGCGGAATTCGCGTTGATGCCGATTTTCCAAACGCTCGCGGAAGATTTTGCGTCCGTGCCTAAAAGATACTCCATAAAGTTAACCGACCGATCGCCATCGAAATCATCCAGCGCTCCGCTATTTGCTGAGTTCGTGGCGCCGAAGGTGGCAATCTGCCAGTCGGCGAACGTTTGGTAATTTGTGAGGCTTGCTATCCATGCCGTCAGCAGTGCCGCCGAGTTTGTGTCCGGAACATTTGACGCCAGCGGTGGCATTCGCAGCGGACCATTTTGGGAGATCCGCGTCAGCAACACGGAATGCGATGCATCGTTCGGAACGACGACCCGGTTGCTGGCATCGCCGAGGTTGTTGTGCAACGCGCCATTTACAATGCCGGCGAGCGAAAGCGGGTTTTCGATTCGCGCGTCCCACGAACCAAGGGCCGATCCCCCCGGGCTGATGACATTGTTGACAGTTAGCGGCCAGATACGAGCGCACTCGATATTCGAGACTGTAAGCAGCGTTTGTGGCGTGAGGCCTTAACGTTTTCCGTTGGTGCGTCATCAGGGATCGTGAAGCTGCGCTCGAAACGGCCCCAGGACTGTTCCACGCGGTGAAACTTGCGGTTCGTTTCTTCCTTCTCGCCTTTGCGTTCGCCTGCGATGAACAGCGTTCCGTTTTCGACCGTAATGTGCACATCCTCCTTGCGGACGTCGGGGAGGTCAACCTTCAGCAAGTATTCGTTATCGTCTTCGATAATGTCTACCGAAGGCGACCAATCCAATACCGAGAGGTCTCCATTTTCGCCCGTCATCAAACTACGCCGCGAGCCATTGCCGTCCCACAGGGAAGACAGCCGACGATGCAGGTGTTCCATTTCGCGAATCGGATTCCAAGGCATTATTAAGTTCATACTACCTCTTTTTCTCTTCGAGCGAACAAAACAAATACTTGGGAAATGATCGTCTGGAAATTACGGAGAAAACTTCCATCCCAAAAGAAGGAGACACGGTGGATATTCCAGGCAACGTATATGGCAATGGAAAGTTCATTGGGTACAAGGATTTCGGAGTGGTTAAAGGTTTTGTCACGCTGGACGAGGAATTGAATGCTGAAGACGCGACAGTTTACGTTGAAGTTGAATCTTCCGCGCCCGAGAAAACGGAACCAGAAAAGATTATTTGAACCGATACCACTCGGGTCCCTGCACTCGGGTGACATTCCTCGTTTGGTAAAATAGTTTCGGCACGAACCTTCCGCAATTGTTCCGCAGCCCAACCTGCCCTTCATGGAACGAGTCGGGAGTGACCAATACTTGGTATGGCGCAACCTGCAGTCGGCCCCAGCCAGGAACTAATTATATTTTATATTGGCGTAGTAAAGCAGGAAGCCCAAGGCGACGCAGAACCCCATGGCGCCGATGATGCTCCAGAGCAGCGTACGGCGCTCTTGGCGCCGACCACCTTCCGGGACTCGGGGAAACAAGAAGCGATAAAGGCCCATCGTGCTAAATTAACTGATCCAGAGTAATTATTTATTATTGTCACCCGTGGGAGCGGACGGCTCAACCATTGTCGGCATTTCACCGCCTCCAACTGCGATTATCATTTGGCATTGCGAGCGTTTCGTTGCTCTTGCATCTGCATCACGCATTATGGATTTCACAATATTTTCATCCCCCGTTTTAAGTGCCGGAGCGCCGATGATGGGTTAAGCCGTCCTAAGGACTCGGGCGAATGGCTGATAACAATTTCTCCAATGATACGATGGCGAAACTGGAAGCAGAATCGCTCATCGCGTAGGGAATAATAAGTTCGGCCCCGTGTACCAAGCTGCCGCAAGTATACACCACATTCGGCACATAGCCTTCGCGCTCGGTTTCGTTCGGGGATAGCAAGGGCTCAGCCAGTCGGCCGATGACGCGGCTGGGGTCATTCAAATCGAGCAGGAACGCTCCGAGACAATATTTTCGCATGGCCCCGACGCCGTGACTTAACACCAGCCAGCCAGCCTCCGTTTCAATCGGCGAACCGCAGTTGCCCAGCTTGATGAATTCCCAAGGCTGCGCTGGCGCCATCAAGACTGCGGGCGTCTGCCAGAAATGGATGTTGTCCGAAAACATCAGCAGAATGTTCTCGTCGTCCTGACGCGAGAGCATCGCGTACTTTCCATTGATCTTGCGCGGGAAGAGCGCCATGCCTTTATTCTGAACGGCCGGGCCGTTCAGCGTGCTGAATTTGAAATGCATGAAGTCCGGAGTCTCCAGTAATTGCGGCAAAATTATTTTGCCGTCGTACGCGGTGTAGGTCGCGTAGTAGGTGAAGGTGCCGTCGTCGTTCTGAAAGCGGACAAAGCGCGCGTCTTCGATGCCGTTGCTCTGACTCGGTGCGGCGGGAAAGAGCACCCGCTGCGAAACTCGACTGTCGGGAGAAAAGTTCACTTCGTAGTTCGATTCCGCCAGCAGCAGGATGCCGCGCGCCGCGCGGGTCGCCGTCGCATCCGAAGTGTCGGTCAGGCCTGAAGCCAGGAGCACTGCGTGCAGTTCTTTCAGCGTAAAATCCTCGTGCAGCTTGTCCAGCACGCGCCGGCAAAAATCATTTTGCACGCCGGCTTCTTCGAGTTTATGCGCAAACAATCCTTTGGTGTAAGCGATGTTAGGCACGCGCTCCGGTTCCGTCACAAACGGCACTGGCGGCGTGAGGGTGATGCGGTGCTGGGCGCTGACCACGCCGGTACGAAAGGTGACGGAGGAAATGTGACCCTCACCCGTTGCCCGCAAACTGAGGATAAAACGCAACGCGCCTGGGGGCAATCCGCTCTGGTCCGGATGGGGCACAATGGACGGGTTGAACAGCGCCGCCGACTCCGGCGAATACTCGTGCGTGAAGTGCGCCCCGATGAGCAGCTGCCGTTCGGGCGATGGTTGCTCCCCCGGTTCGAGATGAATCTTCACCTGGGAGTAGCGCGTGCGAAGGAATTTTTCTGCCTGCTCGTGGCGATCCGCGAATTCATCGAGCACCTGGCCCAGTAGCTTGGCGACGTCCGCATCCGGCAGTCCCATCACCCGGGCGACGATTCGCCGCGAGATGTCATCGGTGCTGGGCCGAAACGGGCGCAGCAGCACGCGCGAGCGATCCGGAGTCAGCGTCGGCCCGATGCGTTTCGCGTGGAGGGGATTGGTTTTCAAAATGAGTTGGGACTACGCGATGGGTGATTCCTTGAAACTGGCAAGTGCGTTTTGCAGCGCCTGCTTTTCGGCGAGTGCGAGCAGGAAAGCGAGAGTGGATTCCGCGCCTTGGTTCTGGCTCAAACGATCCACATGCAGACCGTCCCGACAGCCACCCGTGCCCGGGTCGTAGAGCGCGAGGCCGAGATCATTGCGACCGAGAAACCACTCGAACGCGCGGCGCGCTTCCGCCACCCAGAACGGATCTTTCGTCGCGTGATAGGCTTCGATGCACGCGGACACTGTGGCTTGGGCTTCGATGGGCTGTTGATCGAATTGTGCGGGCGCCTGGCCTCGTCGATAAAATCCATTCGAGCCGATGGGTCGAAACGCACCCGTCGGGGAGGTTTGCACTTTCACCAGCCAGCGCAATGTTTTGAGGCTTTCCAGCACATTGGGATCCTAAGCTTAGAATTCCACGTGGACAAGTTGTC
>JADMIO011711100.1_pt1 | contig 81180 bp, 78 predicted proteins | sample 8958161 | NCBI WGS metagenome assembly JADMIO01 (sample SAMN16585339, study PRJNA669376) | soil metagenome | isolation source: Crop rotation soil | place: USA: Cullars Rotation, Alabama | collected 2011
CGCGACAACTTGTCCACGTGGAATTCTAAGCTTAGGATCCCAATGTGCTGGAAAGCTCCTGTTTATGAAGATGGATTTCTATACATTCTTACTCTCACAGGACGTGTTTTTTGTTTAGATACATCAAAAAGGAAGATTAAATGGCACCAAAATATTGGAATTCCAATGGTTTCATCTCCATTAATTTTAGATAATATGATAATATGCGCCACATTTGGAAACTGGATACATGGGGATATTTTACAGGATAATATTATTTTTGGACTCAATAAACATGATGGCCGCATAATTTGGGAGAATCATGTAAGGGGTGACTTTTTTTCTTCCCCCTGTGCTGTAGGAAAGAATATGGTCTTGGGGTCCATAGATAATAATTTGTATTGTATCAATTCGACTGGTGAAATAATTTGGCGCTATGAAACAAATGATCAAATTTGGTCATCTCCATCTTGTCAGAATAATATCGTCTATTTTGGATCCGACGATGGGTTCATATACTCTGTTGATTCAGACGGATCGCTAAATTGGAAATCAAAATTAAATGGTAAAATAAGATCTTCTTCGCCTTGTCTTTTTGGTGACTTGATATTTATTGGTACTTATAATGGTGGAATGTATTGTATAAACCGTTTGAATGGCGCTACTAATTGGTGTAAGATTATAGAAAAACCTGTTTTATCATCTCCTCTTTTGGTAAAGAACAGAATCATATTCGGTACTTCCAATCATAAACTCTATTGCTTCGATATGAGAGGTTCTAAACTATGGGAATTTGAAACTTGCGGAAAAATCTGGGCATCACCTGTGTGCAGTGAACATGATAAATTATTGTTTATTGGAGGATTGGATTCATATATCTATGGCATAAATTTCTATAGTGGAAAACAGCAGTGGAAATTCCCTACTATGGGCATCATCGATTCTTCACCATGTGTTGCAGATGCAATGTTATTTGTCGGCAGTAGAGACGGTATTTTATATAGTTTTGAAAAACATGTAGAGCCTGCATATATCTCTTAGGTACTTGTTACCCTGAAGAAGAATTAAAAATGAATTAATTAATACCCTGCTTGGCTGATATCTTGAATATTGTTCCATCGTGCTTATAGTTTGCTAGTACGTAGAGGTTGCCATCCGGCCCTAATTCTAGATCTGTGATTATTCCAAAATTTCTTCCGAACGTTATACTAGCAGTTTCTTGATTAGTATCTGCTTTCTTGTCACTCAGAGGACCAGTGAGAGCCAAATGTGTTCTAGTCTTGTCAAGAGGAAAGTTGAAGATGGTGCCATTTTTGACACTGCCAATAAACAGATTGTCTTTATATTTTGATCCAAAATTGTCAGTATGCATGAATAAGACAGAAGTAGGCGCTATTGTGTCTCTCCAGATGAATTCTGGGTCTCTGTATGTGCCCTTGCCTCCAAAGGTTTCCAAGTTTTCTGGATTAAATTCAGGTGTATCCTTAGAAAATCCAATCACCTCTTTCCATCCACTATTAAAACCTGGCAAGGCAAGATTAATTTCATCATCAGTGCTGCGGCCATTTTCGGTTTCCCAGAGATTTCCTGTTAAGGAGTCGAATCCAATTCCAAAACTATTTCGTAATCCGTACGCATAATACTTGTTTAACGGATTTTCATCTCCCAGAATTCCTTTATTATCAACAACACCACCATCAAGCGTAACCCTAAGCACACCACCTCTTCCATCTGGTGGAGGGCCATCTTTGTTATTCTGAGCCTTAGTAATAAAAGATTCATTTTGAACATAGTTTAAGTTACCAATTACGAGATATACGCTCTTGTTATCCGGACCCATCTTTAACACTCCTCCATTATGAGAAGGTCCAGGTATAGCAGGAAGATCCAGGAGTAATTTTGGATTTACCAATTTACCATTGTCATATTCATATCTATAGAGGCGATTTCCAAGAATTTTGCCTCCATCAATTTTCTCAGTTTCTGTGTAGAACAAGAATACATATCTCGGTTTATCTGAAATTGCAATTCCTAACAATCCTCTCTCACTTACATTTGCCACGTTGACATCCAAAACAGTTCCAATTACGGTACCATTTTTTATTTCCTTTACAACCCCAGTATTCTTCTCTATGACCAAGATATCATCAGGTCCTAGAAAATTCATTCCGGTTGGGAATTTAAATCCCGATGAGTATTCTTGAATTTGTAACCGTGTATCGTTTACCATAGGATGTTCAACTTCTGTATCCGTTTGACCAAATAGATTGATATTTTGGCTAGTTAAAACAATATAAGTAGAGCCAATAAATACAATGAATGAAATTAAGCAACTATATTGTAGAGATGCGATTTGCAAGTAAAGACTTCAGCAAATAACTGGATTGAATTATTTATTAACGTTTACTATTTGAGATAAATAAGTTGAGGAGTTAGATTAGCCAAACATGTACAATTGATACAAGCAAGTAGATTGTGATATTGAGTTTAATTAAATTAATATGCTCTCAGATGTAGAAGAACTAAAAAACTCCTAATAAAAGCGCAAATGCGTGCCGTTTCTAAACCTGAGTCAGTGTCAAAGTATTAAAAAAATTATCTCTCATTGTCATGTTCTATGCATTAAGTCATTACATAAGCTTGGATTCTTATTATTGAATCACCAGGTGATGTTTTAAGTAACTTTCTTATCTAATCTCCGTATCGAATAATTTTTGAAAATTCATATTAATCATTTTTCTTACCTTAAAACTGTATGCAAATTAAAGTCAATTTTAGAATTCTTTTACTTTTTGGGATATTCATGATATCTGGCATAGTATGTAACACTGCAGTCGCACAAATCCCTTCTGCTACTGGTGTAGCTGTAAAGATAGACACTCCAGTAGATTCAACCAACTTGCCCTCCGGTGATCTAACTATACACGGCACTTCTTCTGATGATGATACGACTAACTGTCAGGTTTACGCTGACTGGAACGATCTTAAACCAATGCAGAATGTTTCTGCAAATGGTCCTAAAGGCATCTCTGACTTTTCAAAATGGAGTTTTACGTATACTGGCAATTATCACAATATAGTTGAAGGTCAAAATGAATTAACTTCAAAAATAACGTGTTTTGATAGTGGTCAAAATGCCACCTCAAAATCCTATTCTATCAACGTTACGGGAACTCAAGCAGCGAACGAAAACTCAAGTGATTCTCTTCAACAAACCAAAGAAAAATCAGTAGCAGAATCTAACAATATTTTACCAGTACAGAGTAACAATAACAACAGCAACACCCTAAATGATGCAGGTTTACAAACTAACAAAGATAATATTATAAATACAGATACTGAAGCCACTAATGTTGATACAGATACTGAAGCCACTAATGTTGATACAGATACTGAAGCCACTAATGTTGATACAGATACTGAAGCCACTAATGTTGATACAGATACTGAAGCCACTAATGTTGATACAGATACTGAAGCCACTAATGTTGATACAGATACTGAAGCCACAAATATATTACCAGCACAGAGTAACAATAATGACAGTACTCCACAACAAACCAACGAAGATATAAACAATGAAGCAAATAATGTATTGCCAGTAGAGAGTAACAAGAGTAACAGTGGTACTTACAAAATTCTTCCATTATATTCAGAATCGAATGAAAAATCAAACTCAGATTCTTCCGAAGGTTCTGACGAAACAAACTTGGATCATAATACCAACCATGGTACTTTTACTACTCCTGGATCGCAACAGGAAGGTCAAACAGACTCCGGTACCTCCCCTATGAGTGGATCAGAAAATTCTGAAAACACAGACCAATCAGAAGCCGATAGTAACACCTACTTTACATATGAACCTGATCTAGGAGATGATCAACAATCAAGTAGTAATTTTGATCACTCCCTCAATACTCAGGGATCTGAAAATTCTATATCAAATTTTAATGACGATGGCAATTCCATTTTTGGACTCAAATTCGATCACTTGCACAAGTCAATTGATAATAAATTAGAGCAGAAATTAGAAAAATTAGAAGATAAAATTGCTGATCGCGTACAATTGTTCGATCTAATCGGATAAAGTAGAATTCAAACCTGCGAAATTTTTAGGTTCAAAATTGGGTCGCTGCCTCCCTTATCACATCGTTTTGACACATATCTAGGACAACAAAAGTTATCCGAACATTCTTGAAACATGGAAATTCAAGAATCATCGGTTGAAAACTGTGGTCATAGACTGCATACAGAGAGAATTAAACTCTGATAAAGTAGTATGGGATTTCTAAATGGGTTAAATTATCGAATTACACAACAATTTTTCATAAGATTAAGTGATCCTTCCTCTATGTGATTTTATGTAAAAAAACAAGAGTATTCAATTAGTTAAAAAATGATATAGTCATTTTTAAGTGATGATAGGCTGACAATACTTATAAAAATTAAATTAGATAAGATTTTGTGAATTATTATTTAATAATATTATTCTGCGTATCGATTTTCCTATCGGCGATTGTACACTTTAACGTGTATGGATCAGAAGTATTGAAAATAAATTACATTAGCGGAAACATGGATGTTGGTTTCATTCCAATCAAAAGTAAGATTTTACCACAATATGATAATTCCAATCCGCAAACAGAAAATAAAGCTAAAGCGCAAACATTTGCGATATCAGAAAATAGCAAAAAATCTAATGAAACAAATGTAGTTGCATCTACCGCAGGTGTAAAAATATTGTCCCCCAGTAGTGGAAAAGAAATTCCTGTTGGAAATCTTACCATTTTTGGTATTTCAACAGATAATGAAAAATCAGATTGCACTGTTTCAGTAGATTTGAATAATGAAAAACCATTCCAAAAAGCCAAGGCTACTGGACCATACGGAGAAGATGATTATTCATCATGGACATACACATATTCTGCTTCATATCACACGATAGAAAATGGTCTGAATGATTTGACGTCAAAACTCGAATGTTTAGAAAATTCCAAAGTAATCACAAAATGGCACAGTATAAATGTATCAGGTGTAGTTACCAATGACTCAGTTCCATCATCAAACCTCGTATTTAATGATCCGCTAGGAATTCTACCACAATTAAACACCGTATCAACCAGCCCTTCGACCGATATGTCTCTTATATCCACTAATAAAACCGCACTAGCACCTTCGAAACTTTTCATAAACATGGAACTATCTAAAGAAGTATTAGCTCCTGGTGACGCTCAAAACTTTACAGTGAAAATTTCAGATTCAAATTTAAGACAGATCGCAGCGGCAAATATTGATGTCAAGATCTCGCAAGGTATGAAAACATTTACGGAATATAACGGTACTTCAGATACATCTGGTATGTATACCAAGTCATGGAATTTGAATTCAGATTTTCCATCGGGTAACTATGATGTACTTGTTTCTGCATCAGCAGATGGCTATGAACCTGCCTCAATCACAGGAAGTTTTCAAGTTCAAAGGCAATTGTTAGTTGAAGCAAGTTTACTAAAACATCTCGTCGTGCCTGGCGATCAACAGTCCATTGATGTAAAGGTTGTGGATGCCAACACTAAAGCACTAGTATCCGGGGCAAATGTTATGGCTAAAATTGGAGAAAAAAATGAATATAATGGGACGTCAGACATCTCAGGTAAATATTCTCGTGCATGGAACATTACCTCTAATACTCCATCTGGTAACTATGATGTACTTGTTTCTGCATCAGCAGATGGCTATGAACCTGCCTCAATCACAGGAAGTTTTCAAGTTCAAAGACAAATGTTTATTGAAGCCAGCTTGTCAAAAGATCCCGTAATACCTGGAGAAGAACAAACTATTAACCTGAAGGTCTTGGACGCCAATACACAAGATGCGATATCCGGTGCAAATGTGATAGGGAAGATTGGCGGAAAGAAGTTTTCGGAAATTACTGATGATCTTGGAACTATCTCTTATTCATGGCATACTTCTCCTACGAGTGGAGGGAATAGCTATGAAGTAGTTCTTGACGTTTCATCTGAAGGTTACCCTAAGCAAATGAAAACCATATCTTTTAACATGGATAAGCCACAAAACCTTTTGGAACCACCAATTAGTAATTATCAAAATAATGTCATTAAGGTTAATGAAGGCAACAACGACTTGAATAACAATTTAAAGTCTTCGGCTGACTCTTCACAATGCACGAACCTTATTTCGAATAATGGGTGTGATATCGATGGTAACAATAAACCTACTAACACTGCTATTGTAGTTGATAAGCCTATTATTGATGATAAACCTGCAGCTACTCCTCTTACCGATGATAAACCTGCAGCTACTCCTCTTACCGATGATAAACCTGCAGCTACTCCTGTTACCGATGATAAACTTACAGCTACTCCTGTTACCGATAATAACCCTGCCGCCGCCAATAACGAAGTTGGAAGCTCTACTTCAGGAAATGATCAAGATGAAAAAAATGCCCTCGATTTCCTAGCGCCAGTCTATTGAGGCAATATTCGCAATTAATTTCATAGACACAATCTCTCATCCTTATTACAAACACTATGTTGGTATAATACAAAGCAAGAAAAATCATGCGAATTCAAAAAATTTATGGATAGTTTGAAAATAAACTTGACTAAGACTGAAATAGAAGGTTATTGATGTTGAACGGATGTCAAATTTACTTGTGGGTTTATATCAACTGATTTCTCAAATTCTAAATCATGACGATTTAGTAAATTTTTCAATAGTATCCTTATGTTGTGGAAATTTTTCATTCAGCACTTTTCTTTTACCAATTTTCCAATCTTTGTAATCAAAGCCTGGAGATACTGTGCATCCCACCAGTGAATAGGATTTCTTTTCATTCAAGGAGACAGCAAACCAACAATTTGACTTTATCGTAATTTGGAACCGCTCTCCGGCGTCTAAACTTGGACCTAGAACAGATTTTTTCAAATTGCCTTTTGAATCTATTATATGCAATGTCAAACTGCTGCCTGAGTAGAAATGCCAAATTTCGTCTGACTTCATAATATGAAATGCGGCAAATTGATTTCCAGTTAGTAAATAATAGATTACTGTACATGTAGACCTATGTCCACTATAACCTGATATGTTAACAACCCTATCAGATTTGTAGGTGTTTACATAATATCCACCTTCAGGATGCTTGACAAGTTTGAGTTTACTTATCCAAAATTTGGCAAGTTTATTCAAGATGTTCCATGAACTAACAATTTTGACTTAATCCAATATCTTTAGTTTTATTGACCAAGTCTCATTTTCGTATCAATCCCTATCGTACGGTGAACTAACAATATGTTTTGATATTTTAAATCTCAGACTTCTCATCTATAATTTTCGAGGTCACAAACGGGAATTTTTAGCTCGCTAGGAACTGCAGAGAAAAATGATTAACCTCTATCTTGTTCGATCAAAATTGACATATCGGATATTTCTGAACAATAGTCTATCTCATTGTTCGGAATCATCTTTGGCCCAATTTAAATAGATTTCTTATTTCAATTCATTTCACATGCCGGGAATTAGTTAAGGAGATTCTTAAAGGAAAATATTATATAACTTAGATGTAGAATATATGCAGTTGATAATGGCGATACAATTTATACTTCTAGGGTTTATGATTACACTCTATGCTACTTTGGCCCATTTGACTCTTGGAGATGTAGGCAATCAAAGTAACTCAACTGTCAGGGGAGTGGGTGACACAAACAAAGATGTATTTGCGTTATTACAACTTGAAAAAGAGGTGGCAAAACACGAAGGGTCCTTAAAAGAGTTACATTCTGGCAGCAAGAGCCCATTCGATTTGTTAGGGGAAGTAAAGGATGAAGGAAAATTTACTCCTGAATCTGGAAGTTTTCTACCTGAATACGATGATACTACAAAAGATAACAAGTGATGAAAGAATTTAATAAATACAATAAAAAGTGGAATTTGGGTTTAATCAAAAAATCCAATTAGCATAAATTTTGTTACCTCAAAAAGTAACCCGTATTTTCAGATTCGTCATTTAGTGATGAGGATGAGCAATTGGAGTCCAAATGAGTATCTTTCGTAGTGTAATTTTTAATAGAATCTGAAATCACAATATATTTATTATATGAAGATAAACGCAAGTCGGACCTAACGTTGAATAATATATTTAGAAATTTAGGTTATGTAATTGGTTTTACATCAATTCTCCTAATTTTATCATCAAATTTACTGATAAATAATCAGAAAATCTTAATGGCCTATCCACCATTGGACAAGAATTCCTTCGATGATCTGAACAAGTATTTGATTCCAGTACAAGGTCATGGAAATGGACTTGGGATACCATTTTCGGATTCTAATCACAACTTGGATGTATTGAAAAGTAAATTATGTGATGGAATTCAGGACAATCGTGCTGAAAATAAATTAGGAATTCCATTTTTGTGTAATCCATCAGAAGGTCTTGAAGATAAATCAACTAATAATCAATTCAATGGGGATACTTCAAACAAATTAGATGAAAAAATGGAGAAATTAAATCAAAAACTTGATAGTTCTATATTCAATGAGAACAAGCATGAAAACTCAAAATCAGATCGCACACAATTGAATCCCGAAGTAAAAGACGATGATAAACAAAACAACAGTAATGATAACAATCAAAATGACCATAAAAAGAATGATAAAAATCAAGGTAATAGCAACAATGATGATAAACAACTCAACACCAATGATGATAAACAACTCAACACCAATGATGATAACCAGGGTAACCACAATGATGATAACCAGGGTAACCACAATGATAATAATATTCAACGTTACTTCAATGATAATAACAATAACAATCAAGGTAATAAGAACGAAAAAAATAATGAAAACAAACACGGTAATGATAATGGCAATAACGGTCTTGGAATTGCTGGATTAGATTTGAATATCAGCAAGAAACTAGCTGACGTAGATGATAAAATTGATAATTTAAAGAATAAGGTAACCAAAGAAAATAATAATCTACTCTTTGCACAGCAGGAAGACAATAAAGCTAAAGAAAATAATCTTAAAAATCAAGATAAAAAGAATGGGAACAACGAAATTGGTGCACTGAAACTGAATATTTTGAAAGTCAAGGCAAACTTGGATAAGAAAATTGAAAAATTAAAAGATAAAATTGAAAATGATAAGGACAACCAACGCTTGGTTGAACATAGGCATGAGAACGAGGCCAAAGACAATGATGAAAATGATGATGATACCAAAGAAGGAGATGGTGAAACTTATGACGGCTACCGTTTCAATGGGGATAATGATAATGGTAAAGATAATGGTAAGAATGATAATAACTTTAATTTTGCAGCAGCAGGTGATTATGGATGTTCAACGAATACGCAAAACACTGTTTCAAACATGGAGAGCAAAAATCCAGAATTAGTCCTAGCCCTGGGAGATCTATCATATCATAGTACTGCCGATTGTTGGTTTGATATAATGTCCCCTCTCAAGGGCAAAATGATGATTACCTTGGGGTATCATGATATCAAAGATGGAGCAGCAAAAATGAATCAATATGTAAAAACCTTCGAATTGAATAAACCATACTATTCCTATGATTACAAACACGTTCATTTCCTTGTCATGGCTTCATTGTCTGACTATAAAGAAGGCTCCGAACAATACAACTTTGTCAAACAAGATCTTGAAAAGGCATCACAAAATAAAGATACTAACTGGATAATAGTAAGTACTTATAAGCCACTTTATTCATCACCCTCAGAACATCCGGCAGATGATTCATTAAGGGATACTTACAATCCACTCTTCGAGAAATATGGTGTTGATCTAGTATTAAACGGACATAATCACAATTATCAGAGAACATATCCATTGACATATAATCCCAATGAAAGTGCACAGCCGATAACGACTAGTGAACTTAGCACAGGATACAACAAAGGTAATGGTGGCATAGTTTTTGCAACTGTTGGAACGGGTGGAGAAAACTTTTATTCATTGGAGGGCAAAAATCCGTATGTTGCTAATCAATTTGCTGGGAAATTCGGATTTTTAGATATAGATATTAGTAACGCAAATCCTCATGCAAAGCTGACTGGAACTTTCTATGATAATAAGGGCAGTAAGATTGCAGATGAATTTACAATTGAAAAAGATATAAAAGATACAAAGAGCGATTTATCTTACAGTTAGGCCGCTTACTGCTCAAATCGATGAAATTACATTGGAATACTATTAATTAGTAAATAGATATCGCTGGTATAATTTCACAAACTAAAAAAAAATAACTGTCCGCTATGAGGGTACAATCTCTAGCGAACTTTAAGATAAATAGATGTCTATTTCTTAGCCTTATCTAATCTTTCTGAAACATCTTGCCAGTTTATCACATTCCACCAAGCAGAAACATAGTCAGGTCTCTTGTTCTGATATTTGAGATAGTAAGCGTGCTCCCATACATCGCATCCTAAAAGTGGTATCAAACCTTCTGTTCTTGGACTTGTTTGGTTTGGCATTGATTTGTACTCTACTTTCTTGCTTGATGGGTTATACACGAGCCATCCCCATCCACTACCTTGAATTAACACTGTAGTTGAGGAGAATTTCTCTTTAAATGCAGTAAAGCTTCCGAATGATTCGTTAATTGCATTTGCAATAGATCCACTTGGTTCACCGCCTCCATTTGATTTCATATTCTGCCAAAAAATGCGATGGTTATCAAATCCTCCGCCATTGAAATTGATAGCTCCCTTTTGATCTGCAGGTACTTGATCGATATCGGTCAAAATTTCAACTATATCCTTATTTTGAATATCAGATGGACATTTCTCCAGTGCAGCATTGAGCTTGTCAGTATAAGTTTGGTGGTGTTTCGTATGATGTATTTCCATTGTCTTTGCATCAATATGTGGTTCTAAAGCATCGTAACTATATGGTAACGGAGGTAATTCATATTTTCCCATATGTCTACTTTTTCTTTGTAATTATTAACTTTTACGTTATGAAAAATATTAATCATATTAGAAACTAAAGTAAGAAAACATAATATTTATGAAATAATTTTACACGATGTCAATATTTATTTTATCTTCAAGGATTAGTACTTTTATTTCAAACAATAATGTTGTTGTATCGACAGTTATTTACCTTAGCCCCTAGTCACTGGCACCCTGGTTATCCGATTCATTATTATTTGATATAGAATCTGAAGGTGGTGGGGGTACTGGCTCATCTGCTTGATTAGATTCAGCAAGAGACCTACTCAGTGAAGCAAATGAGGTCTCATTATCTAATGTTGATGATTCATCATCAGATTCATCCGGTGACGTAACATTAGCAATTGAACTGTTTGATATTGATTTATTTGTCTGGGAAAACGAATTCGTCGCAAACGTTGAAAATAGAAGCATTGCAAATGCCACTAAAGTGACAAAGAAACTCATTCTACCATAACTCATAAAGTTATCTATAACGTAATGTGTCAATATGAATATAAAGTAGACTGTTTTACCCTCTATTTCACTTATATACGTGTGATAAAGCGCGAAAGTGGATATTCTCAAATTCTTAAAATGGAAACTAGTAAGGGTATCTACGTAAGTGCAATTAGCAATCCCGAATCAACTATAACAACGAATCGACGTTCACCGTAATACTGTATAAACTCGCTAGGCAAAAATTAAGTATTACCTTTAATATAGGATTAAGCAGAGCGATATAGGATTAAGCAGAGCGATAAATTGCTAATACTAATTACCTAGTTTAGGACCTCTTTTTAAATTAGTCCATCTTTATGTAGATAGTTCTATCTGTTTTCTTTGCAAGTTCTTGGTTATGAGTGAAGTTGGGAGGTTAAGGAGATTAGATAGATCACAAACTGACGGTATGATAAATGTAATTTTTGATGTTATTATATTAAGATTAGACTTCATCTTTCAATGTTTTAAGCACATTAGAGTTTGGGTCTACTGGATCTATTTGTTCATTTAAATAATCTATAAAATTTGTAGCAGTAACTATACCCACCGTTTTGTTTCCATCTACAACGATAAGATGTCTTACCTTTTTTTGTAACATTAAGTTTGCTGCTATTTCAATAGATGAATTAACGCTAATTGTTAGAAGTGGAGATGTCATAAGATGAAGAATCTTGAATTCTTTACTCAAGACATCATGAATACATACTCCTCTAGTTATATCCCGTTCAGTAACGATACCCATGGATTTTCCTTCTTCGTCGACCACAAGCAGCGAGCTTACATTCTTATCTAGCATCTTCCTCGCAGCTTCTTTGGCACTTTGAGATGTTTGAATAATTTCTATTTTGGTGGTCATTATTTCGCTTACTTGCTTTGACACAGCAATTTATTGAGTTTAAGTTTAATATATTTTAATTCTGCACCGGTCTCTTAATATCGATAAAACTATTATCACGAATCAAAATGGATGATTATTTGGCCACCATTTATTAAAATCGTTTCAAATCCTAGTCGATTCAATAAGCTGCAATTATACTTCAACGGGAGTTAGAACAAGTCAAATTATAACATAGTATGTATTTTGTTTGCGTTCTTACCTCAATACATATGAGTCTTGCAACATTCTACCCACAATGATCAATTTTATTATTAACTGACAATATTTAATAATGATTGATACGTCATTTAATCAACTTAGTCAATTTGGATAACAGTAATTCAGAAGAAACAGATTCTAGTTGTGCGGATTCAGATCCGCCTAGTTTTAAAGAAAACAAGACTTTTTCTGGCCATGTGGATGAAGGAATCGTGGCAGGACAACGAATAGCAAAGATTTCCGTAATAACACTAGTGGCAATAGGGATTGTTGAAATAATCATGGGTCACATTAGTGGAAGTGTAGTGGCCACAGCAGATGGAGTAGATTCCATGTCCGATGCTATGATATCTCTTATCGTGCTGGTCGGCTTAAGATTCGCTAGAAGACCAGCAGATAGGAAGTTCCATTTTGGGTATCATAAGGTAGAAAGTTTTGCTGCACTTATCGCTGCAATGGGAATGATTGTGATAGGCGCATTCATAGTTTATCATTCTTATGATGGACTCATTAATCCTAAAGAAATCCAGCAACCTATACCTACTATGATTGTGCTTGGGATTGCCGGTGCCATTTCATTGCATAGGGCTTTTCAAATGCGTGGCATAGCCAACAAATACAACTTGCTTTCCTTGAAGACCGACGCAAAGAATTCAATTAAAGATGGTTCTGCTTCCGTTTTAGGTTTCTTAAGTGTGCTTATTGCAACACAGTTTGGGATTCTACAGGCCGACGCTATAGGAGGACTCGTAATTGCCGGATTCATATTCTCTGTAGCATATGTATCATTAAAACAGTCGTCACTGATCCTCGTTGATGCTTGGCAGAATCCAGTAAGTACAGAATATATGAAAAAACTGGTCGAGCAAAAATTCAATGGTGATGTGAATGTAAGATCTATCAAACTGCGTCAGACGGGAGCCATTTCGCGCGCCGAGATCCATCTAGAAATAGATGGCAGCAAACCATTGACTGAAGTAGAAATGTTGTTACTTAATACAGAAATGACGGTTAAATCAAGCATTCCTAATATGGGTACAGTTGTGGTCATTCCTCATTCCAAACTCAGAAAATTCTAGTTTTAATTAATATATTTTTCACGTATCTTGCTGATTCCTAACAATATTTAATCTTCATAAATTTATTTTGAATTTCCGAGTTTTCATTTGATAGTATTATGGTTACCTTTGTTTAGTAAGTTATTTAAGCCGAAATATTTCTAGTTAATATCCATATTAATAAGAGATTGAAAAGGCATATGTCTAATACTATTAATTTCTAGAATAAATTGATAGAAATTTAGTGTTTAGTAATTTTAGAAAATAGGTGAAAGTTTATAAAAAGTGTACGTGATTTAATATTAAAATTAGAGCTGTGAACTTTGACACACACTTCTGATGTTTTAAATAAATATAATATCGTTAGTGTAATAGATGATGAGACTGGGACTGAAACTGAGACCGAGGCAGCACATATGCTTTTGGAGGCCTTGCAAACAATTAAGGGCATTAAAGTATTCAAGTTTAAGGACCCTTCAATTGCATTGGAACACTTTAAAACAAACAAGGAGCATTACGCTCTTATGATTTCAAATTTGAGATTACCTGTGATAAATGGGATGCAGTTGCTAAAGACTGTGAAGGATCTGAATCCTTCAGTGAGAACAGTTCTGATAACAGAAAATGAAACTAATGATAAAATACTTCAAGAATACAATAAAAATGAGGTAATTGACAGTTTTATGAAAAAGCCTTTTAAACATAGTGAATTGATTTCAGAAGTTAATGATCAAGTATCATATATGAATAGTATCAACAAAATAAAAAATGACCATCCTTTTCACTCGTATAATTCTAAAAATTAATGAATTTTGGCCACCTATTCAATTTTAATTACACTATGGTCTCTGCAGACACGCCAGAAAACAAGTTACTGCAAGCGTTAGGCGTCTAATTATTTTTCCAATATCCATATTCCTATCTGTCTATCCAATAAGAGTTGTAGGCGGAATTGCAAAATACCTTACCACGCAACACGTTAATCCATAGAACTGAAATCGGTTAAACGCTACAATGGCACTTTGATCGTAGCCTGTCTTACTTTTCTAACTTATTTTTATAGGTTTAATCAAAGTTGGCCTTTGCAACTGAGAAAGCCAATCCCTCTTCGTACAAGCCTTTTGATACAGCCTTGACAATTCCTTGCTCTATAGCTTTTAATCTATCTTTATCTGAATAAATATCATCAGGGATTTCTATCTTTATCTCCATTTTGAGTAATAATTCTCTACTTTTTACCAATAGTCTAATATGTCAATCAAACTTTAATAGTAAATGTGAGCTTGAGTATCACTTTATTGTGAACGTTATCTCGAGGCCTTTGCTTTTTGAATAACTATATCTAAATGTGTTTTTAGAAGTTATAGGGAAGCTGCTCAATTGATCTTGCTTGCATATTGGACAACTATATTCTACTTCCGATATTTCTGACAACTCTCCCAGGTATCTCTTGTTAATACAAGTGACGGCCCAAAGACACCGGTCACATAATAAAAATATCTTTTCATCAATTTTATGACTTAATGCTTTCATAAGAGGTTCACTCCCTACCATCAGCTTTACTTGACAATTATGCGTATTATTTAGCTTTCACTTGATATTTTAGATTGCTAACACGAAGTCTCAATCAATTTTTGAGACTTAATTTAGTTTAAGACTTATTCCAACATTTCCCCATTTCATTCATTAAAAAATATCTAAAACGTAGATGGTTATCATGGGACTAAATCCGATTTTGTGGAACTTGCACAGATTTTTCTCAAATGTCTTTGAACGACAAATCATAGTCGTAAGAGCCTTGCGAGGTTTTTAAGGAATGTTGTGATGATATAAACATGGGAGACGATAAAAAGAAAGAAACAAAAATTGAAAAGAAAGACGAATTTGGCAACGTGATAGAGAAACAAGAAATAGAAGAAAAGGAAGAGGATTAGTAATCCCTAACGTTAGCTCATGTCGCCAAACTTCGGGTCTATTTTTTTTGTCAACGTACTGAACTCTGATTTTCCTTTAGGTTAATAAAATCGCTGTTCCTACAATTTTTTCCGATTCAATGTTTTATTTTCTTAAGAAAATCATAAAATTTTAACTCTTTATATTGTCATAATTTCAGCGACCATACTATCGTTTCTAGAGGTATTATTCTTTTTGACTTGCTAAACTAATGTTAAAATTCTCACTTGAGTTAGTCGGGACTTCAACATTAAAGCTAGTGAGCACCGGGATTATGGGAATGAAATTTATTCCTTCTAACTTCACTGATATCTTATAGATGCCAGTTTCATTAAATTGGTAGGATGTCAAGATGGTTCCGCTTATTGAGTGATATATTGAATCTCCATACTTACTGGATAACTTGAATAATTCAACATTGTTTTTTTCTATAATAAGATCACAATCCACATGCCGTAGCCTGGTTTGATTGTTCATAAGATTATCGAACATATCGATTCTGAGAAAGGTAACTTGTCCTATTTTTGCCTGCTCCGGACTATATTCAAGCTCTACTAGATATTTTCCATCATGTGTAGTGCCTTTAACACTTTTTATCTTTGCATTATTCATCGCAAATGGGTTGTTGGCAATCAAGGAATAGGTGATATGACTATTACTAAGAACGATTATGAATTGTAAAAAAAATACAATTACATAATAATTTAAAATTTTCACATAGGTTATTAGACAAATCTTCTATTTCACTCTTTGGAAGTGACTACTGGATACTTCGATTAATCAAATGGACGGGTGCGGCAATAAACGCTCACCACTCCATTAATGAAGAATAATGCACCTTATTCTAACGGATGCTTTGGTTTCAGTGTAAGAATCTTTTCACAAGGCCTTAACGGGTATTACCAAAAGAGATTAAAATTTCGCTTTTTAAATACTGATTCCCTGCTACATCAATCTAATAAGAACGATACTTGATTGAAGATAGTTATTTGCTGAGAGTAAAGTAAATACCTTTTATTGCTCGTGCAACCAAAACATTGAATTATCATGCATAACAGCCATACCATCTACCAATCATGAGTTTCAGATTGTCTATACGCGCACTCGAGATAACGCTGTCTATCACATTACTCTTCATTTAACTGAGATTGGTCGGTAAATCAAATATCTTTGGACCTGATGCAGTCAAGAAAATTAATATTACAGTAAGCAAATTTGTACTTTTCTGCATAAATACCAGAGTTCAACACATGATTCGATTGATGTACCACAATACTATTATTATGTTGACTACTAAAAATTCATAATGAAATCAGTTTTACTTTTCTCGATACCGCTAATGTTATTACTAATTGGATCTATTTTGAATGCTAACAATGTATTAGGTCATACTTTTTCTGGGGATGAAAGCGCATCTTTCCTCGCCGGTGTTGAGATGACAAAAATAGAGTTAAAATTGACAGCAGAGCAAGCGGTCTCTAATGCTACTAATGCCAAGGAACATGCTGACCATTTAACTGAACACATTACAGCAAATGATACAAAAGAAATTAAAGAAAGAAATTCGAGATTGGCTGACGAACTCAATAAAACTATGACTGATTTTGTTAATACGATCAAATCAAGTTCTCCCTCACAATCTGATATTAATACCAATGCTGGTAATATCAATGATATCCTTTCTGAAGTAGTAAGTGCTAGGATTGATAAAGAACAAATTGATAATGTTACTGTTAAGGCACTAGTAGTAAATAATCTGGTAGGTGAAGGTTTAGAGCATTACGGCAGTGCACTCGGAATGGCGGAAGAAGGACATGAAGAGGACGGAGGTAACACCACGTCCTCAGAACATACAGAAAACCCGAATAATGAAACAGCAAAAATCGTTGATATGGCAGATTATCAAAGTGCGCAGGCAGCTATCTCTCGTGCAATAGACCTATATAATGAAATTAAACCTACTGGTGATTCGAACTCTAGTAAATTGGTAGACTCATTGAATACACTAAAAACCAAGATAGATAACAAGAGCGCCTTTGATGAAATTGACAAAGTTGTAGACGATAAAATTATGCCTATACTTAACGATATGTTCAAGTTAAACTTGGCAGAGGAAGAAGAGCATTCTGAAGGTGGTAACCATAGTCAAGAAGATACGCACGGACAAGAAGAACACAGTACGTCTCAAAATGAAAGTCATGAAGCAAATACTGACTGATGACCGCACTATCTTCCCTCCACATTATTTTATTATTTAGCCTTGTTCTGATCTTAAAGATTCCTTTGAGTACTAATGGCTTAGTTTTTGAAAATAATCCTTTTTATGGATTAAGCAATGCTCCAATTAGATCTATCGAATCCATTACAGATGACAATTTGATAAGAGTCAAATTAGAGTATGCTCCTTCAACGATTCAAGTTGGTTCTCCAGAATTTTTTAGGGTGACTTTAATTCATAATGAGAAAAATGAAATAGTATTGCATGCAGACACAGATATTGTGATATCTAGAAATGGTAAGGATCTTTATAAGGCATCGAGTGGATTTTCTCAGCCTTTTGTTCACACTCCAAACGGAATAGTACTATCATCTTTCAAATTTCCAGATTCAGGACAATATATTCTTTCAGCGAAAATAGTGGGAATAAACTTCATGCCAATTAATCCAATACAAGTTGATTTTGTGGTTAACGTTACTGAATCAAATGACAAATACAACATAGAGATAGGTAAATGGATATGCTATTGTTAATGACTCGCCGCACTTATTTGACCTTTTTTATAGCCCTGGAGCCATATCTCATTATAGATTAGTTTTAAATTACTGGCTCATCTTTAGGAGTATAGATAAATGAATCGAAATTTCGTCGGATCTCAAAAAAATATAATTCATTTTTTAGCTATCTGCTTTGGCTTGCTTTTTTCAAATTTCATGTATACCTCACAATCTTCAATGGTATATGGACATCTATTCACAAGAGACCAGACTGGAACATTTGTTTCCATTGTTGACCAAGTGCAGACAGAATTAGAGTTGGTTGCAACAAATGAGGTAAACAATAACTCCTCACTTGCTCAAAATCATGCAGCAAAGGCTTCTTCACTATTACCCAGAGTTATTGGAGAGATAGGTGAAGACAGTCCTCAACTTGTAGGCGAATTGATGAGAACTGTATTTGGAATGGAAAACATTTCATCGACAACATACAATAAATCGCAAAATATCACTAAAATAGTCAATACTCTGAATGAAAAGCTGGATAATGCAAAAATTATTAGGATAGCACAGGTGCAACCAAATTCTAACTTTCTAGACAAGGTTACAAATTTTCTAGGAGGTTTAGCTGGTGGGAACAACGCAGAAACGTCAACCGAACAAGTGCAGAATTCAAGGATAGATGCATTAGCCTTTGCAGAGCTTACGGATGCAGTGTTGTCAAATTATGGTAAAGCATACAATGTCGGATTTGATATGACAAACATGTCAAACATGGTAATGGCTTCTAGCAACGCAAGCTCTGGCCCTAAGGTCATGAACAGTACTGTTAAAACTAACAACTCTGATACGGGGAGCACAAATTTGAATACGAACATGAACATGAACATGAATTCTATGAATAATTCATCCAGTAATATTCCAAACAAGGGTAAAATGGACAATGGATACCAATTGATTCACATTGCGGACTATCAGTCTGCCCAAGCGCTGGCAAAAAAGGGATATGCTTTCTTTAAATCCGATCTCAGACATATGGCAAATAATAATAAAGTAGTTTTTGTCAATAACTTGGAAAAAGGTCTATTGCACCTAAATAATTCAATTGCAAACAAGGTATCGCCTATTGAAATTATGATGATAGTACATACTGAAATTCATCCTAACTTGTTGGAAGCATTTAATTTGGAACTGCGCAAATAAAAAAAATAACTTGTCTTCAAATGAACCATAATTACTTCGATAAAATTGTAGCTGAATTACAATAGATTGTACAATCTTTCATTTCTCAGGCAGCTTTAATAACGTATGAGCCATATGGGATTAGTGTTCCTATAGTGGAAATGCAAATATCACAAACGGAGTAGCAAAATTCGACAATCTGGGAATAATGAGGATAGAAACTTCAAATATTGTATTCTTATTAATTAAATTACCGTATATTGCAAATAGACTTAATTGTTTAACTCAAGTACTTGCTTTTTTTTCCATATATATCCCAAGTTCCTTTAAAATGGTAATAACTGTCGGAATGTCTAAGTCAACTTGCATGGATATGAATTCTACATCGATGTTGGATGCGTATAAGTTTACAATGGCATCCTTTTTATCTTGTGGTACCATTTTGTATCAATATTGAACCTATGCACGTAACTCCGGCATTGTTTAATAGAGTTTCGGGCTCTCAAGTAACTTAGTTCAGTAATGCTTATCAGTATTATTCCGTTCAGAGACCCAATTTTTTCCGGCACTTTATTCATCTTGGAATTGATGGCCCGTTTATTTTAGCTCGTGCCACTAACCTTATTCCATTAACTCGATCATTGGTCAAGTTGAATCACTTATTTCCATTAACTCGATCATGGTCAAGTTGAATCATACTTTAAACTGCATCCTGTATTATTTTCTAAAATCAATTCAAGGAAATTTTTCCATGTTTCATTTGCTTACAAATCTTAACTCATAGAAACCTAGGAGATGATTATCGTTGATGAGATACTATCATTGACTCATTATGTTATAACAACTTGGAATCATCAAGCGATTTGGATACCGCCGGGTATAAGTTGTTTAACAAGCGCCAGATAAAAATAGTATGGATTTCCTGAGCTTTGCCTTGCAAGAGCAAATCCGTGCAAGAGTAGGTATAACTCTTGAAGATGGAATTCAGCTTAATATGTCCACGGAAGAATCGAAAAAATTCCTAAGGCGACATGTCAATACAAAAACAAACCTTGTAATTTTGATAATAGATATTAACAATTCAACGCAAATGAGTCTTACCTAACAGAATTTAAATTCGCTCAAATATTACAAACATTTGCACAGGAGGTAAGCATTGTCGTGTCTGGTTACGGTGGTTTTGTTTTCAAATATGAGGGGGATGCAGTAATAGTAATTTTTCCGGCAGACTATGATGAAATAAAGGCTTGCAAAAATGCGCTAAATTGTGCAATCGCAGCTCTAGAAATTGTAAACAGTGGCATCAATCCCATCTTTAGGAAAAATGAATTGCCGGAAATTACAGTAAGGACAGGATTAGCTTTTGGACCCGCCTTGGTAGTACTTTATGGACAAAGTTTGGAGAAGGCTCATATTGATTTGACGGGTTCCAGTATTAGTCTGGCGGCCAAGATCGCCTCCATATCCAAGCCAAATCAGGTCTTGGTGGGAGAGCTTTTACACAATATCATCGTATCTTCAAATGATAAAGGTTTCCTAAACCAGATAAAGTTCAACGAGGTACGGTTGGATCCGATAAAATGGAAATACCTATCTCGATCTGATCCTCAGAGTTTATATCATGTTTACGAATTCCATAAATTAAGTCTATTAGACAAATAGTAAATCCTGATTTCCCTCTGCTTTAGCATATGATTAAAACATTGCCAAAATCATCATCGAGGGAACTAAACTTCATGCAGCTGTATCGGGGGTTAATTCCGGGTCGAAATTTTCCACCGCATTGATAGATTCTTTCGCAAATTGTTCTCTCAGGTCACATTTCTTAAAATCGGGTAATTTGGGCTTTGCAGTCGTAGTATTTTTTCCCTGTTCTCATCCGATATCGATAGAAAAACTGGTTTCTAAATGGGACTGTCCCCCAACAACCATCGACCCAACTACAACCGACCCGACTTAAATGACCCGACTTAAATGACCTGATTTGACCAACTACAGTTGGGGTACCATGTTCATATGGTGACACGCCACGCAGCAATCTGAACATTCCGGAAAAGGAGCTTCTCTCTGTAGCCAAATTGCATAACAGCTTTAGATATCGTAGGGCTCAAATCTGGATAATGATGTCAATAAGACAATTATTAGCCTCGTCTTTTCACAAGTCTTCCTCTTCTACCGCATGTAACTTTGAAAGAATTATAGGTCATGACGGCCTTAAGCTCATTCTATCAAAGGCGATTCTCTCTAGAAAGCCTGTACACATACTGTTCGTGGGCCAACCTGGTTCAGCTAAAACCATGTTCCTAACCGAGATGATGCAAGCCCTGAAGCAAAGTTATTTTATTGTTGGAAGCAATACCACCAAGGCTGGTTTGATAAATCAATTATTTGAGAAGAGACCAAAATACCTATTGGTTGATGAATTGGAGAAGATGAATAAGGTTGACCAGATGTCCTTGTTACATTTAATGGAAACAGGAATTATATCTGAAACTAAGATGAGGAAGACGAGGCAGATGAATTTGACATCTTGGGTTTTTGCAACTGCTAATAATAGTGAGAAATTAATTGAACCGATATTGTCTCGGTTCCTGGTGTTACCTGTTCCAGAATATACCTTTAGTGAATTCACAAAAATAGCAATCGAGATGCTTTCGTATGAAAAAATCGACATGTATGTCGCTATGACAATTGCAGAGAAAGTGTGGAATGAACTTCGTTCAAAGGACATCCGTAATGTTATAAAAATTGCAAGGTTGACTAAATCCGCAGATGATATCTCTTCTATCATCCAAGTCATGAAAAGAAATTAAAAAAGTGCTTATTCTTCTTTCATAATATTTTCTTGTCCACTCAGTTCTAATGGAATATTTTAACATGGTATATGGACTGGTAACAATACTAAAATTTTCAGTCTTTATCCCGTTTAACAATTCTAGTATACCTATGAAAGTGGGACTAAATAAAATGTAAAGATTAACATGGGGCCAGTGGGGTGTGAATCATAATTGACACTGTTTTTAGACCCATAACAAAGTGTCAGAAATATTTTGTTTGGGATAAGTTTAGCTTCTTCTATCCGTTTAATTTGATAACTATCCGTATATCTTTATTACATTTTTTGTAAAACACGAGATTGCCAGAATGAATTCTGATGAAAATATCTGTTTTGTCTTTATCTATTTACATACATTCCATATATTGGATTATCATCAATATTTTCATAATTTGAATGGAGGGGATGGGATTTGAACCCATGGCCACCTGCGTGTAAGGCAGGTATCATAACCAGTCTAGACCACCCCTCCAAAATTTGAACCTTACCAAAACAAATGTAATATTCAGGGGCTATTTGAATTAATCAAAGGTATTTTTTTGATTAGTAATTTGTCCGTATTCTTTCAGTAATTTTATTACATAATTAAAACAATGCAAGAGCTGAAGTTCGGATTTCGAACCCACGAAGATTATTTTACCTGAAGAAAAAATTAAGCAGACCGGTCCCTCTGACGTCCTGAGTATTGCCGCTGGAAATTCATCGCGTTCATATGTAATCTCGGTTACATGGGTTGCCATTGTAGCGAGATCAATCCTTTTTTCTAAATTTACTGTTGCTACAACATTCTGGACCATTGGCATCAATCTGCGCCTTTTTATAAGTTTGTTTTTGACCAGGATATCCATTGCCCTATTTAGCTGATTAATGGAACTATCGATGCTTTTAGCGCCTATAGAGATCATTTTACCAGAGAAAAAAACTGTAACCTTCCCCTTCATTGTCTTATCCTTTATGTAACCGCATCTGCCACTATAGCATTGTAGATCGAACGTTCCCCATGGATATTCTACGAACCTGTTAGCATCAACATGCTGTCTCAGGTCCGCAGTTGTAATAACATTTTGAATACTTATCTTCAGCTTAACTTCATAACTATAGCGGTAATCGACTAGTTTAAAACTTTAAACGCAGGTCTCAAAATTATCAAATTGTTGTCTCGGTATAACAATGACAAAAAATCCACCAAATCTATCAACTATAGATTGGACACTCAAAAAATTTCCTTCGATTTTCTAAAAACCCACTTATGGAGCGCGGCCGACATCCTGAGAGGCTCCCTCGATGCGAGCGAATATCGTCAACCAGTTATGACTTTATTATTTCTAAAGAGATTGAATGATTCCTTCGAGGAAAATGCTGAAAAACTAATCAAACAAGGTAGGAGCCCAAAGGAGTCATGGGAAAATAAAAATCGCCATTATTTTTTCGTTCCCAAAAATGCCAGATGGTCAGTATTATCGTCAACGGCTGAAAATATTGGAGAAAGGATTGATGATGTTTGTAGGATAATAGAAAGGGAGAACCCAGATTTAGACGGAGTTCTTACAAATACAAAATACAATGACAAAAGGAAATATCCCGATGACAAGCTTAGAGCGCTAATCTCACATTTTAATTCTCCAAGACTAAGAAATGAAGATTTAGAAAGAGAGGATATCTTTGGCGATGCCTATGAATACTTGTTGGCAGAATTTGCAGACGAGACTAAGAAGAAGGGTGGTGAATTCTTTACTCCTAGGGAAATAGTTAGATTGCTAGTAAATCTGGTAGAACCAGCTGAAGGAATGAAAATTTGTGATCCAACATGCGGTTCAGGAGGCATGCTAATTGAATCAAGAAAGTATGTAGAAAGAACAGGTGGAAAACCTAGAAACTTAGTATTAGAAGGACAAGAAAGTAACTATGGGAATCTAGCAATGTGTAAGATGAATATGGTTCTCCATAATATTGTTGACTTTAAGATAGAATATGGAGATGTTTTAACAAATCCGAGATTGGTAGAGGGAGGAAAACTAAAAAAATATGACCGAGTTTTAGCTAATTTCCCATTTAGTATGAACTGGGATAACCGGGCCGCTTCAAAAGATCCCTATGATAGATATGAATTTGGTATTCCTCCTGGACAGGACAAGGCAGATTTTGCATTTATTCAACATATGTATTCTTGTTTGAATGAAAAAGGACAGGCCGCCATTGTTTGTTCTCAAGGAGTTCTTTTTAGAGGTAATGAGGAGGCCAGGATTAGAGAAAATATGATTAAGCAAGATATTATTGAAGGGATTATTGCTTTACCCCCAAAATTATTTTATGGAACAGGGATTCCTGGTTGTGTCTTAATTCTAAATAGAACCAAAATTCCTAAGAGAAAAAATAAGATAATTTTCATATATGCTTGGAGAGATTATGAAGAAGGAAAAGTTAGGAATGTCTTAAGGGAACAAGACATAAAGAAAATTGATTGCGCATTCACCAAATTCATCGATGTTGATGGATATTGCCATATTGCTGATTTTGAAGAATTAAAAGAAAATGAGTTTAATCTCAATGTCCCTAGATATGTAGACATTTCGGAAGGTGAAGAAGAAATCAGTATTCAAGAAACGATTGATGAATTAAAGAAATTAAATAAACAAAAAGATGATATCGAAATTCAAGTTATCAAAAGTTTGAAGGAGTTAGGGTTTAGAATTTGACTCTTCATGCTGAACTTAAGAAATCAGAATTAGATGATATTCCTGAAAAATGGAAATTATTACAAATAAAGGACATATCAAAAGTAAGAAGAGGTTCATCGCCACGACCAATAGATAACCCCAAGTATTTCGGAAATGGTAGAGGATGGATTAGAATAGCAGATGTAACAAAATCTAATAAATATTTGAAAAAAACGAAGGACTATCTTTCTGAACTGGGAGAATCCAAAAGCGTCCCGGTCAACCCTGGGGACTTAATTATGAGTATTGCTGCTTCTGTTGGTAAACCGATAATAGTAAAAATGAACGCTTGCATCCATGACGGATTTGTTTTCTTCTCAAACTTATCTGATGATATAGATGTTGAATTCTTATATTATCTATTAACAACATTCCAGGATAAATTTGGAAATGTGGGGCAACATGGAACACAGAAAAACTTGAATATCGAGATTGTGTCAAATACGAAATTTTTAAAACCCCCAATACGGGAACAACAAAAAATCGCCTCGATTCTTTCAGGAATTGATGAGCTAATACAAAAAACAGACGAGATTATTGAACAATCTCAGATGCTTAGGAGAGGCTTAATACAAAGGTTACTTACGAGAGGAACTAGGACCACTAAATTCAAAAAAGTCAAGTCGCTTTTTGGAAGGTATACAGAGATTCCAATAGACTGGGATATTAAAACCTTCGATGAATTATTTAAGTTTCTCAGAAATGGAACCAATTCAAGAGACGATTTGGAGGAAAGTGGTGATATACAATATATCCATTACGGTGATATTCATGCAAAATGGCATTCTGTCCTTAATTGCGATGTGGAGAAGATTCCTTATATTGATGAAGAGAAGGTTCGGGAACTTCCATTATTGCAAGACGGTGATCTTATAATTGCCGATGCCTCAGAAGATTACGAAGGTTCTGGAGCTAGCGTATTATTAAGAAATGTAAGAAGTAGAAAAATAGTATCAGGACTACATACAATTCCTCTTCGAAGTATCGACAAAAATATTATCCCAGAATTTAAGACTTATTTGAACTCAATTAAATTTGTAAAAAATCAAATCGTTGCCTATGTTACCGGAATTTCAGTTTATGGATTATCAAAGAATAATTTGAAAAAAATCAAAATTCCATTGCCCCCAATTGAAGAACAACAAAAAATTGCAACAATCCTCACAGATGTGGATTGCCAAATCAAAAAACAACTAGAATATAAATCCAAGTTGAAAAGCGTAAAAAAAGGCCTAATGCAAAAATTACTAACTGGGAAATTACGGGTTACAATCTGATGGGGTTCCCTTCTATTCAAATTCAAGGGAGAGAGGTCAGTGAGGAATACTTAGAATCTGAAAAACCCGCATTAGAACAACTTATTGCAATGGGGTATGAATACAAAACTCAAGCGGATTTGAATATACAAAGAAAAGATTACAGAGAAGTTTTACTCTATGACAGACTAGAAAAATCAGTAAGAACACTAAACCCTGAATTGGATGAGGATGGTGTTTACGATGCAGTGCTTCAGATAAAAGAAGACACTTTTCCTGTTACTTTAGACGCAATGGATACCAATGAACAGATCAGAGCAAAACTTGTTGGACTATCAAGATCGGGCGGACTGGAGCCGATTACAGTAACACAAAACTTAGGACAAGGGAATGTAGAAAAGACCGTCAAGTTATTCGATTTCGATAATCCAGAAAATAATGATTTTCTTGTTACAAATCAGTTTACCTTACATGGACTAAAAGAACCTATTTATCCTGACATTGTTGTATTTGTGAACGGAATACCACTTGTATTAATAGAGTGTAAATCACCTTCTATAAAAAATCCAATACTTGAAGCAGTTGAAAAAAACTTTGCAAGATATCAGAGTAGAGGTTATGGATATGAAAGACTTATGTTTTACAATCACATACTTGTCGCGACTTGTGGAATTCTAGCCAGGCATGGAAGTATTGGTGCGAATGTGAATCAATACGCCAGATGGTCGGAAGCACATCCAATTTCGATAGAACAAATTCAAAAGCTCTGCAAAAGAAAGCCAAGAGAACAGGAAATTCTGCTCGCTGGAATGCTAAACAAAAAACATCTTTTAGACTTGCTGAAAAACTATGTAATTTATGAAGTAATTAACAACCGAAAGATAAAGAAGATAGCAAAGCATCAGCAATACAGAGTAGTAACAAAAGCAGTTGACAGGCTGAAATTAGATGAAAATATATCTGATAAAGGTGGTGTAATATGGCATACTCAGGGTTCTGGGAAATCCCTGTCGATGTTGTGGCTTGCGACTCAACTTATGTATAAATTTGAGAATCCCCCCATTTTGCTAGTAACCGATAGAAAACAACTGGATGAACAAATACATAAGACATTCAAAGCGTGTGGATTTCCCACTCCCATAAGAGCAAGGGATACTAAACATCTTGAATCTATGTTGAAGAGCCCAAAGGGCAAGACGATAATGACTACAATTCAAAAATTTGCTACAAAGGGCAATCTCGTTCATACTGAAGAAAAAGTTATAGCTTTAGTAGATGAGGGGCATAGGACACAATACAAATTCAACGCTGAAGCAATGAGGACAGCACTTCCAAATGCCGTTTTCTTTGCATTTAGCGGGACTCCTATTGACAAGAGAGATAGAAGCACCTATAGAGTCTTTGGGAAACTACTGGACAAATATTCCTTTGAAGAATCAAAAGCAGATGGTGCAACTCTTCCGATACTATACGAAGGAAGATTACCTGAACTTTTTGTAGAAGGAGAGGAAGAAACAATAGAACAGATTTTCGATCGTGTGTTTGCACATATGACAAAAGAAATGAAAGATCAACTAAAGAAGCAATATGTTACTAAGGATAGTATCTTAGAAGGACCGTCCAGAATTAGAACAATATGCATCGACCTCATAGATCATTTTACAAAAAATATACAACCAAACGGTTACAAAGCGATGATTGTTGCTTCTTCTAGAGAAGCAGCTGTTACATACAAAAGGGAGCTCGAAAAGCTAAGTGGTCCTCTTTCCAAGATAATAATGACTTCCAGATTAGGAGAAAAAGGAAAAGACGGAAGTAGCTGGGATCAATACTATCTTTCGGAGGAGCAGAGAGAGCGTGAAGCTAATAAATTCAAAAGCCCTGATGACCCTACGAAGTTACTGATTGTTGTTGACATGTTACTTGTTGGTTATGACGTTCCGATAGCTCAGGTTCTTTATTTGGACAAAGGATTAAGAGAGCACAGTTTACTTCAAGCTATTGCTAGAGTGAACAGACCTTATGATTCTGCGAAGCAGCATGGTCTAATAGTTGACTATTGTGGAATAACTAAACAATTGCAAAAGGCGCTGGCCATATTTGATGAACCTGATATAAAAGATGTTTTAGTCCCCTTTGAAAAGGAGATAAGGGAGCTGAAATTAAGGCACGAAGAAACGATGCTATTCTTTTCAGATATCAACAAGAACGATAATGATGAAATTATCGAGAAGTTTGAATCCATTAACAAGAGGGATGATTTCGAATACGCCTTCAAGATGTTTTCTAAAGCGCTTGATGCTGTTCTGCCTAGAAAAGAATCAAATCCATATATACAAGATTTCAAATTCTTGTCGCAAAAAAGACAGATGATAAGGAATTTTTATGGTGGCTTTGGATTAAGCATTAGAGAGGAAGGAAGGAAGGTTCAGCAGCTTATAGATGATCACATAAGATCACTCAAGATAGCCAAAATTATGGATGTGAGGGAAATAACTGATGAGACATTCCTAAGTGAAGTTGCCAAATTAAAAAATGAGAGGGCAAAGACTGCGTTGGTAAAGAACAAAGCTCGACTTACAATAGCTGAAAAGGCCCATCTAAATCCTGCTTACTATGAAAGAATGAAGGAAAGGCTTGAGAAATTGATAAGGGAAGAAAAGGAAGAAAGGAGGGAAAATGCTGATTACTTTAACTCTTATAAAGAGTTTCTAAAAGAGTTGTATGAGCAAGAGATAGAAAGGAAGAAGCTGGGATTATCAGACGCTTTCGAACACGCAATTTTCGAAGGATTGCTAAAGCTTACTAAAGATAAGGAACTGACCAAGAAAATTACTAAGAAAATATCATCTGGAATCGGGGAAGAAACTCAACTAGTTGGATGGAAAACAAAGAGAAGTTCAGAAAAACAGCTTGGAATGATAATATATGATATCTTAACCGGAATCAATAACAGGAAGGTCGAAGAGAAGATAGATGACATTATACAACAAATTATTATTTTGGCAAAGAACCATTATGATTAGAACAATCATTTCTAAACAGCTTTACCAATATGGAAATCAAGAGCTAGAGTATATAATAGTCAAAAGTAAGCGAAGAAAAACTTCCGAAATTATAGTTGATGAAAAAGAAATTATGCTTAGAATCCCGTCCGACAAATCCATGACCGATGCACAGAATCTTCTGGCAAGTAAAATAAAATGGATTATTAAAAAGCAAAAAGAGTATCGAGAACATACCCCAGAAATTATAAAACCTGATTTTTCAAAAAATTCTACACTTCCGTATAAAGGAAAAAATTATGCAATTCAGATAATAAAGAAGAGAAATAAAGATGATAAAATTGCGCTAAATGATAAATTCGTAATAACTTTATCAATTAAAAAAAGAAACCTAGATAGTGATGACCGCAGAATTAAGTCTCTTTATGAGGATTGGTTATATCAACAATCTAAAAATATATTTGAAGAAAAAATGAAACTATTCGGACATATAATTAATGTAACTCCAAAAAAATTAGTTATAAAGAAACTGAAGAACAGATGGGGAAGCGTCACAAAAGAAGGGGCGATAAACCTCAATTGTAATTTGATGAAGGCACGGGAAGATGTGATTGACTATGTTATTATCCACGAATTATGTCATTTTTTAATCAAGAAGCATTCTACCCATTTCTGGAATTTAATTAAAGAATATGTATGTGATTATGAAAAGAAAATTGAATGGCTCGAGGTTAATGGAAAATATCTTCTAAACTGAAAATAACTAAGTGTAATTTTTCAGGATAGATCTTCAGATCATTTGAATTTGAGCTTACGAGCATTAACGGAAGACTAAATAAGTTTATAGAAGTCTCAATTTATTTAAGGTCAAATATTTTCGTTATCCAGTTTGAAGCAAAGATTCATGAAAGTGAACAAAGCTTCGGAGATATTTTCGTTATTTAGTTTGAAGTAACATGAAAGTAAACAAAGCTTCTGAGATTCATATCCAGGCTACTCAAGTTGCGCTGTAAATCCAAAGACAAAAGTATATCCAATTTTTATCATGTCGTAGGTCAAAAAGTATTAAAAATTGTTATATCCGCGGGACAGAAGATTACTTCATTTGAATTTCCAGTTGATAACAATAATTAATTGTCAGTAAAGTATTCACTAATGTAACTTATGTCCAACCGAGAATTTTCAGTAGCTAAAAACTATGTTGTGAATTCTGTAAATAATCTAATTTCCTATTTGGAGAACATGTCTACTTTGCCAATGAGGACAGATCAGAAAAATTTGTTTTACGAATATACGAGTGAACTTGAAAGAATAAAAACAACTGTGATAAACTCAGCAGGCGATTGTTTAACAGATGAGGATGTGAAGAGCCTTGAACAAATCGGCAACACGCTGGCCAATGATATAATAGATAATTATTTTCATTCTCCTACTATCCAAGGTCGATTGAGCCTACTGTGGAAATTGTCCCTGAATATTATTAAAACGGCAGATTTTTCCGACATCATTCTGTGGCGAGAAAAACAACAAAACCAAAAACAAGTGACGTCAATTAATGCATTATCAAAACTCGAAAGTGTCAAAAACACCACATCCATCATAACAGATGCAATTTTGAATGAAAATCAAAGAGATGTCTTATCCTTATCGGGTGTTCTAGTGTGTATAATCCTCAGGACAGAGGCAAGTGAATATGAAATTAACAATATCGTTGAGTTAGCTAAGAAATACACTTCGATTGATATAGAATCTGAAGATTTAATATCAATTGATACTAAAGTAAGGAAAGGAAAGGATAAATGGAAAAGTGATATCAGGGCAATGAGGGATGCGATTTCTCACGCTAAATTTGAAATAAAAAGTATAGACAACAGTATAGAGGTTCATTTTAACAATCAGGAAAAAGGCTATGATTTTACCAAGGAAATGACTAAACGAGATCTCTTGGTTTTTTATCAAGATTTCGACAGAATGACAGTGATACAAAGCAAATTACTCAGCCTCGCATTGTTAATTACATTCATTAAGAAAGATTTAAAAATTTAAATATCAAGATTGATGCCTCTCACCTCTAATGGCATCACAAAAATTTAAATCAATACATGCTCTAAAATCCATAATGTCAAATCCACAGGAAATAGTTGAAAAAGCCAAGACATTCCTCCATAAGCTTGCAATAACCACTAGTAGCGACATAGGACTACATGCTAGATCATACTTCATTGGGCGAGAATTGGGTTATGATGATAATTTGACAGATAGAATAGTGTCATACCTAAAAGGCCAAGCATTTATCACCGGTGAATCGAATTTCTATATTAAGAATCAGGATGGCGAGTTAGTAACATTGACAAGCAGAGGACTAACCTTTCTAACAGAAGACGACAATAATGCAAAACTTTTATCTGGAAACATTTACACAACAAATAATTATATTACCAATAACATAGGCAGTGTTATCAATTCGCATTTCCAGCAGGTCTTTAACGATCCACAAGCATTCCAAGTTTCTTTAGAAAAACTCATTGAGTTTGTTAACCGCCTTAGAGAACAAACTAAAGAATATGAGACAAACAATAACGGACTGAAAATTGACATTGACAACTTGGAGAAAGAAATACGAAAACCTGTTGCGAATTGGAAGAAGATCCAAGGATGGATAAATATCATCATGCTAAAATTACCATTTGTAATTTCTAGTGTTACCGTCATAGAAAAACTCAAGGCAATTGCCGAATCTCTTTTTGGATCCAGCTAAAATAATCTACTAATTTCACTTTGAATTAAAGTTTCACAAAAAACGACTCCAGTGAGAATTAATCTTCGATGTTTTGGGGTCGTATTAATCGTTCATATCTTCGTATGTGGTAATGCTTTGGCGCATCTTTCATGAGTATGTTTTCTTCTAATTCTACCTGTTTTTTCCACAGAGGCGCCATCTCGACTCCTCTACCATATATTGGTCTTTCATTACTAATTTTTTCAAGCCCTAAGAATACTGTGTCCCGTAAATTAATGTTGGGACCACCATTAGCTTCATCTGAGATAGCAACACAACCAGATTTGCAACCACTCCAGAGTGCAAGAGATATTCCAGTAACTTCCGTGGAATCCAAATTGGGTATATGCATTCTATTGTTTGAATAGATATTGTCGAATAATTTGTTCTTCTCCGTCTCAGATAGTGATTCTAACATATCCTTTCCAATAGCAGAATCAACATTTTTTATGATTTGCAGCAAGTTTTCAGGAGTGTCATTGAAGCTAGGAGGGAAGTCGCACCTGTCAATCAAGCTATCTAACCAGGATAACAGTAGCTCCATGTTATTACCCACCGACTTTATCGCGGTTTTCTTTTTATGATCCATTATTTCTTTCATGTTGTTCACATGATAAATCTCTTTGATGCTATCATTAGAAAAATGGAGCTCTGATAAAAGGCACAATTGAAGCAGTAATTGTATATCCTTGTAAAGCCAAAAAAGATCTGACATTTCCGTTTTTTCGCTGCCTAAGCTACCATGAGAGAACGCGTTTCTATACTGTGTTACCTTTAAGGCGAAACATTTCTTGTTGCCTATCATTATTGAAAGATAAGGCAATATATCAGAGAATTTATCATATAATTCTTCCACACGAGTTCTCATGTTGGGTTGCATACCCCTTTTGATAAGTTTCTTTAATTCAACAATTTCTTCCGATGATACATCATTGGTGGAATTTGGAAGACTTTCGAGGAAGGGCAATACTTTTTTGTAAATTTCTTGATAGAGATCATGCTGATCCGTAATATCGCCTTTACTTATTCTGTGATATTCTTCCAAAGCTTGAACTAGCATGAGAAAGTTCAGATTAAGGTAAAGTTCAGTGTTATACATTTCCCCAAAGTAAAGCTCCTGGACGATCCGGAACTTATTCTCCATAGAAAACCAGTCTTGCATAATCCTGGGGAAGTCTTCCTTTACTTTTTCATAGTAAAGTAAATAATTCGAAAGAACTCTTGGCTTACTCATTTTGTCTGATCTAGTTGATCTATACAATATGGTTACCAAGGCTTCGCTATCTATCTTATCTGGCCTTGCTTGAATAGAGTCAATCGTCACAGGATTTGTTATTATGAAATTTAAAAAGTCGTGAAACACGCTCTTTACTTCTATGTAATTTGACAAACTTTTATTGTTGGCCCGAAATTTAACATATAGTTCCTTATAGATACCTATTTTCCGGACATCATTGCTGCCTCCGGGGATCGAATGTGCTCCTACAATTTCTATTGTGCATATGCCTTTAATTTCAGCTCTAATTGGAAGTTCAGATTCGTGATACAACCCAATCCACTTGTCTAATTCAGAATATCTGACTAATACTTCTTGAAATTTGATTTCGTATTGAGAATTAAAATGAAAACCCAAGAATACAAATTGCACGTATAATTCGCACGAAGTTTGACCAGCGTCGGGTCCCAAGGAGTCCCTCTGATTCTTAAAGGATGTAACCGTGACGGTAATTTTCTTTCCTTCTGATGACTCTCCCTGCATTACAAAATCTTCTTCAGTATGCCACAAATTCATGTTGAGAAAACTTTCGAAGGGTCCGGAGAGGGAAAGAATTGTGGGGTTATCGTCATTATAAATTAAGGTTCCTGGGATCTCCCATTCTCTTTTTCCTGGAAGCCACCACGAGCCAGCAATGCTAGTCCCCTGTGTCATACAGGTTATTAACCATTAGGGCATTAATATTATTCTCTAAATTTTGAAATTGGTTCCAGCATTCATAATAATGATAAAAGAATAAACTGCGCTGGAGATTATATGAACTAATTGACACCTAGAGAAACAAGAATCCTAATTCTAGGGGCACTGTATATGTCTTCTGTGAAATCTAAGGATTCACTCGCAATCAATGAACTATTATTGTCTTCAGGTCTGCCGAGTCAAGAAATTTCAGAAGTAGAATGGCAGCTCGGCCATTTAATAGATAGTAATCTCATTAGAGGTATTCGGTGTCTAGACAAAAATAACACGCTGTCTGGAATAAAAGAAATACAATTACTTGTGATCACTCCTCCCGGAATAAGATATTGCGAGTCGATAGGCCGAAGAGAATTGGAAGTGTTAAATAGTTCACGGAATGCAAAAATTAAAGAAATTTCGGAATTTCTTCTAGGTAGAATAATTGAATCATAATGACTAGACAGCAATTTGTTACACTCTTGTAATATCCAATGGGAAGAAACGGATTTTTCTACACTACATTTTAACCAGAGAAGCAATGGATAGAAATAACTAATTTTCTTGCCAAAAATACAAACGTAAATTCTACGAGTCTGCTGGATAATTGTTATGTCAGATTATCCGTGTAAAAATACCGGATATTTGCTTAATATTCGATCAAGTGTAAATGTGTGTGCAGCGCGCCCCATCGAGTATTGTTACTGTCAGGTGTGTATGCAAAAAGGAACAATGCTAATGGCTACTAAGAGCCGTGATCTTGCCCTTCATCAAGGATTGATTTTAATGCATTTCTAAGAATCTTATTCGGATTTTCTTGTCGCTCTATTCTTATTATTCTTTTATCCATCTTCTTCTTAGAATATACACGTATTAAAGCCTCTCTTCCATATCCCCAAGTAAGAGTAAACCCTTTACCAGTATACTCTGTCTTGCTATCCCTGCCGAAATGCCACATGGTTACAATCCATCTTTCATTACTGGGAATTGGAATTCTTTCGTAACCTCCTGGTAATAAATTCCCACATTCATCAACGACTCTAGATAATCTTTCCTCAGCTCTAGTAAGTGAGTTAGACAAACGGATTAGTCCGTGAAAATCTTCAACAACGACTGGATATTGAGAGCAAGCAATTACTACGCTGACTGTATCGGTGTGGTGTATGGTAGATTGAATTCTTAGATTATCTGTGATTAATGGTTCTAGTTTAATGTCTTTACTTATTGGATTTATTTGATATTTCTTACTTAGTGATACAATAGTCCAAATATCCGGTATCTTAAACATCATATGAATATCATGAACAGACTTCTTCTCAAATGGTAAATCTTTTATGAAATTTACTAGTTCAGTGACATTAATGACACTGGTATTGCCCATATGGTTATCTGTCACTGTTTTGTTTCCAAAACTATGTCCCTTTAACGTATAGAATGAAATATGTGATTTATAACATAACTCGACTAATCCTGCTTTTACTAAATTAGAGATCTTATTACGAAATGTTCCATGACTGATACCGTAATATTTACCGTCAACTTCAAATGATTTGAAATCGATGAAACTAAATGGACGATGCTCGAAGAGAACTAGATATTCAATCCGTTTTAATATTATCTCATCAAGTTCACTCATAGAAATCAGAGTTTGAAAAGAGTATTGATATCACATAATTGCCAGATAGTAAAGTTAAGTAGATCAAGTTAAATAGATCTCCAATTAGGGTTCAATTTCAAGAATAACTAGTCTGTTCTTTTTGATTTTCAATCAAATGACAGCCACATTGGCAATGAATCTCAAATCCCAAACCGCTCCATGAAATATCACAGTTTTTGTGGTTGTCACACCTGCAATTCTTACTGAGAAAAATGATATCTATCTTAATCATTTCGGATATTTTTCATTCTCCTTGTGTGGTTGAATATGGAATTGTTTTAAGCAACCGTTCTAGAATATCATTAAAAGATTCTCCGAAAATTCCCAAGTTTCTCAGACGGTTATAGACTTTGTCATTTACACTGATTGTGTGTCTTTCACTCATTTTATTTCGTTAGCAATACTTACAAAACTCAAATACATTAGTAATCTTGATTAGAATTTGCCTATTTTAGACAAAATTGAAACAGACTTCTTTGATCGATCAGCGTCATTCACCTTCTTGAAATTTCTAGACGATACTTCCTATCTTTCGACAGAGGACAGAGTAATAATTAACAATATCTTGATCGGATGTTCAAAATTAATCATGTCTTATTACAATGGGTCAATTATGAGAAAAGGTAAAAAAGCATCCACACCTTCAAAACGTCATTTAGCCCTGCTCCGCACTATTAGTAATTTTGCATATAATGAAACCCAAGTCATTGCGCCAGTTGATATAAGAAAAAAATTACCACAAGATCTACAGGACATAGAATCCTCTGATATAAGTCATTTACTCAAATCTTTGATCGCAATGAATGTTTTTTCGAAATCTGAGAAAGGGAGGAAAAAAAGGGGAAGAGCATTTGCTAACTTCGATGACGATCTCAGACCAGGGGTAAAATCGTATTATCAAGAGACCAGATATTTTACAATCATAAAGAAGATAATTTCTGATAAATGTGCTAGAGCCCTAATTTTCTTTTTCTTGGGAGAATCGAAGCTTATTCATCGCTTTCTATATCATAACATACGATTGATAATGTATATGGTAAAATACGATAAAGATGCCATCAGCATTCTTAACAGCGCGATCAACCTGGAAGAACTAAAAGTAGACTTCAAAGCTCTGCATGAGCAGCTTAAAGATATGGATGATAAATCAGCAGAAGCAGCAATAGATCGCATAGCTGTGAAAAAAACGAATGAACTAGCTAAGAAAATTAAAGATGATGATCCCGTATTGTATAATCTATACATTTTTGGAGGACTTTATTTTTACTTTAACTAAGCTCCTTGAACCTTATTAATTTCTTGAATTAGTTGGTTTTAATTGGCCAGAGTCAATAAAGGATTGAATCAATAGGTCATACTTTGCTTGGTTTTTAATTAATAATTCAATCTGTTTGTCTCTCTCCTCCAATTTTCTCCTAATAATATACTCACTGTCTCTGTTCTTTTCCTCTAACTCAGAAATTTGTTTTTCTAGTCTACTGTTGTCGTTACTAATACTTAGTGAATCAATAGCTCTTAAATAATCTTCCAAAATTTCAGATTCAGTTGGTTTGTAATAAGATCCAGAAAGTCCAATGTCATGACCCATGGTAATCTCCACGTTTATGGGTTTCATTGATTGTTCCGCTCTTGTTTTATAGAATTTGCGAAATCCATGAGCAGCCTTCCATTCATGTCTCTTTTGTCCTGGTGCTAATGGTTTTCTGAGACCCTGTTCCCATAATGCTCTTTCTATGATTCTTTTTACTCCACTACTTTTGAGCTTCTTTGGATATTTTGCTAGACCCAGGTTTGCTCCATAATGGATATTAGTTGTCTGCCATAAATCGCGCATTACCCAAGATTCCCCCGTTATGTTTTCACCGTAAGATTTTCTGAAGTTCATCCAGTCATTCAAGGAGACATATGCTTCTATAGTTATGTATGAATAGTATTCCTCATTATCACCAGCATAAACAATTATCTTTGCAGCCATAATCTCCTTGCTTTCATTGTAAATGGGAACAATGTGTTTCCATTGTAGATAATCGAAAGCACCTATCCTAATTCCTGATGATGCCATAGTATAGACAATAGGTTTAATTCTTCTATCGGGATATTCTACTAACTTTTGAATCTCTTTTATTGTTGGAGCCCTATCATTTGCAGATACTCTAGCCCTTGGTAGACCGCGTGTAATTTTTTTCCAGGGAAATGTAATATCAGACATTTCACAGAATAGCTTCAGAGCTTTAACAAAATTACTTAAGGTAGCGGAACTAATCACACCATCTTCTGTTCTTTTCTTTTGGAACTGTAAGAAAAATAATATTTTGTTTAGCCCCCAATTCGCATCGTGACGAGCTTTTTCGACAAAATTATTACAACGTTCCTCTATTTTTTTATCAGTATCAAACTCTATGAAGTCAAAAAAGCGTCTTATCCTTCTTTCATAATATTTCCTTGTAAGCTCGGATCGTATGGAGAACTTGAACATATTATATGGATCTTGTAAGCTGATTTTATTTTCTTGATTCATTTCGCTCTGCATTTCGTTGTATGTATATACAAAATGGGACTAATTAAAGGGTCAAGATTGATTTGGGGCCAGTGGGATTTGAACCCACGACCGCCAGCGCCCCAGGCCAATACCTCAGCGAGACAAAGTAATTTCAACAGAGATGGTATCCTTGACCAAGCTAGACGATGGCCCCTACGACTTAGACAAATGGAGTTCTTTTTAAATGTAGTATTACCCTAAAAAGATGATTACGGTTACGAAATTTTGTCTTGTTGCGTGACAAGTACCATTGATTAGATGAATTCAAATTTAATTAAATGAACCATTTAAATTCAATAAAATAGATTATTTTATTACCACAAGATAAAAAATGGATTACTCTAATTATCTCAAAACACTCTATGATTATGAAAAAAAAGAAGTAGGAACAGAAGAAAAATCGATATTGCTTAAGGTGATTAACAGTGTAGATATTTCTGCACAAATAGGATCCTACCTGAAATTGAGAGACAAGAACCAACTAGGGGATACATCCACTGTTTCCCGATTATTGGCACTCAAACTCCTCACGGAAAAAAAGGGATTGATTCTAAGGGGGATGAGAAAATATCAACTGACTAGTACCGGACTTTTCTATATCCTAACTGAAACCATGAGTTATCCACCCAGCCTTTTGAAGAAATATAGCGATGATCCAATTCTTAAGACTTTGTTGTTTCAGTATTTCGAAGCAGATACAATAGCATCTAGCACTGCGCGATTTTATTCGATAATAACTCAGTATCTAAAACAATGCTGTAGAATTACTCTGAACTGGCTTGAAGATACACAGAACTCCGACGAGGATCGTAAAAACAAAATGATGAACCAGCTATTACTAGAATTGGCATTAAGTGCAAAGTTGTTGGCGTTCAGGATAATTATTATGTATTCTGACTCAACCATACTCTCACTTACTCCAAAATCTAAAACTGGTGACCCTGATGTTGCTTATTATGAATTAGAAAGTAATATGAGAGAGATTCTTATCAAGGACAGTAGATTCATTGATCATCTAAATAAAACGAATGCAGATTTTAAGAGCGGATATAATGAATTTACTCACAGCAGTTAGCTTTAGCATACACTAGCATGCCAATGAATTTCATAAGCTATTGTTTCACGTCATTCGGTCTTGTTTCCAAGGTAACATTAACTTCTTGCGGTTTACCATCTCTCAATATACCGACACTCATAACGTCACCGTTTTTCTTGTTGTTCGTGATGTAAGTCGAAAGCTCCCTCAAGTTGTCGATTGGTTGCTTATCTGCGCTAATGATAATATCGCCTCCTAATTCTACTTGGGTTCCATTTATTTCTGTAAGTATATAACCGCCTTTCAGTCCAGCTTTATCTGCAGGTCCTTCAGAAATAATCCCAATCACCAAGATTCCTGTGCTTTGGTTAACATTTAGTTTGGATGCAATATCCGTGCTCATATCCATTCCATCAATCCCTAACCATAATGGTGATACGTTAAGCTGCAGTGGTCTTTCAGCCAAAACAACGTTTATTGTTTTGAGTTTACCATCTCTTATGACAGTCAAGTTTACACCTTGACCGACCTTTTTCTGCTGTTCCAGATATACTAGGATGTCATCAATCTTTGTAACATTTTTGTTGTCAATTCTTATGATTACATCCCCAAACAATTTTGTTTTTCTTCCGTTAATGTCAATTTGTTTGTCTCCGCCTTTGATTCCGGCCTTAGATGCAGGTCCGCCGGGACTTGTATCTATAACAAGAAATCCTTTTGTTGTATTTAGTTTCATAGCCGACGCAATTTGTTCATTAACATCTATGCCTGAGATTCCAATCCAAGGATGCTTGTAGGTATGTTGTGAAATCAATATTGGTACAATTCTTTGAAGAGTGCTTGAGGGTATAGCAAATCCGACTCCGGAATATTCACCTGTTAGTGAAAAAATCGCACTGTTAATACCAATGACCTGTCCTTTTAAGTTAAGCAATGGCCCTCCTGAATTTCCTGGATTTATGGCTGCATCAGTTTGAATTATTTCGGGTATCGAAAATGAGGTAGGAGGTACCAACGTGTTACTTTGGTCTGGCATGGTCTCCGGGCCTTGTGGACCTTCAGGATTTTGAGATGGAATAACTCTTCCTAATCCGCTAATTATTCCTTCAGTCATAGATCCAGATAAACCGAACGGGTTACCTATCGCAATTACGTGCTCTCCAATCTTAATATCTGAAGAGTTACTAAGTACAAGGGGAATCATAGATTGATTTTTAGGATCTTGAATTTGTAGAACTGCTAAATCAGAAAAAGGATCACTGCCGACTACTTTCGCCTTAAAGGATCTTTCGTCTAAAAAGGTCACAGTAACATTATTTGTATTAGTATCGTTGTATGATCCACCGCGAACCACATGATCATTTGTGATAATATGCCCTGAGGTGTCAAACACAAAACCAGAGCCCAATGCAGAAGAACGTGGATCCTCATTAGATACCGTAATTTGCACTACAGAATTCTTCACTCTATCGAATAATCTGGGCAATAGCGAATCGTCTGATGCTGTAGTTTGTGCATAAGCGCTCGTGGCAATAAAGCCAAATATAAATAAAAGAGAGATTGGAATTAGAACATATGATTTTGAAATCTTAATTTGAGACAAACCATTCGTTTTAAAAGTATCCATAAAACAATTCACACCAATTTGTACTCTAAAAAGTTAATTTATATCTATTGTTTTGAGAATTTTGAGCAAATTTGTTCAATATTGGTAAGATTCTGTTTGCTTAAGTCTTAGTTTAAATACATCGGTAGTCCGAAAAGAATCTTCTTACATATGATTTCCTATGCTTATTTATCCTTTAAAAAAATTAGTGGAAATTTATGTTAAAAATCTTGGTTACCATATATAAGTAATAACATAATTACGAATACAATAGGCACCGAAAATATGGATAGAGAAGTCGAAAGAATAGTAAAATATTTGGTGGAGGACAGGACCGTCCTAAAGTTACTCCGAATATTAGAAAGGCAAGATAATCATAGATATTATCCCTTAAATGATGATGACACAGGACTATCCTATTATTCTAGAAAATATAAGACATGGGTACTGCACAATAACCATTATCAGTTAAATTAATAATCAATCTGAAAAAAACTTTCGGATAATCGGCATATTAGAATAATTAATGAAATTTGATAAATATATTGCCGATACAGTTGCAGTCTCTAGACCATGTATTGAGAACTAATATTACATTTACCAATTTGGGGGATACAACTCCTATGAATTAGAATGTAAATTTATGTGAAAAGATAGAATACTAGATTACATAAATTTTCTCGAATATCTCAAATGAAAAGTGTTGTTGATTTCCTGTAGTCAGGATATGGATTTAGGCATATTGATTTACTAAAGTAGTTTCAGTTCGAATTACATGATTGTTACTTTCATAAAGTTTAAACGTAATGGCAATGAGTATCCGATATCGTCTATACTAGGAGATAGATGTAACAAAAATGGTTGGTGCTTTATACTTGATGTTGGCACCAACCTGCTAGTATAATTTTGCACTTTCCATGATTATTTGCTCTATAATATGAAAATTATTTGCTCTATAATATGAAATAAATTAAATACCCATTGTGGACGTATCATCGTATCAATGAATGAGGAAGATAACGGTCATCCAAAAAGCCATATTCTGGAACTTGAGAAGATGAATATTAATTTTGGAAAGATTGAGAGAAACCTTCCAATAGCCAGTCTTGTTGAAATCGCAATTCAAAGAAACGAAGGGCTATTATCAAATACTGGGGCATTGTCTGTCAAGACTGGTAAGTTTACAGGACGTTCTCCTGACGATAAATTCATTGTGGACGATGAAATAACTCATGACACTGTGGATTGGGGCAAGGTGAACCATCCGATTGCTAGTGAAAAGTTCGACAATATTTTTGAACGAATGAAACAGCATGTGTCAGGAAAGGATTTTTTTATTTTCGACGGATTTGTAGGAGCCGATGCTGAGAGCCGGTTATCGATCAGAGTTTTTACCGATAATGCCTGGCATAATATTTTTGCATCACAGATATTTATTCGTCCGAAACCAGAAGAGCTAAACAACCATAAACCTGAATTTACTCTCTTCTTTATTAATGATTTTGCCTCACTTCCAGAAATAGATGGAACCAAAAGTGGCACATTCATAATCATTAATTTCTCAAAGAAGATTGTCTTGATAGGATATACTTCTTACGCGGGTGAAATAAAAAAGGCTATGTTTTCTGTTATGAATTTTTTACTTCCTCGTAGAGGAATATTTCCAATGCATTGTTCTGCCAATATGGGAAAGAACGGCGAAACAGCACTATTCTTTGGGCTTTCCGGTACAGGAAAAACTACACTGTCAGCAGATCCAGAAAGGTACCTGATAGGAGATGATGAGCATGGATGGTCCGATAGAGGAATTTTTAATTTTGAAGGAGGGTGCTATGCAAAATGTATAAATCTTAACAAGGAACACGAACCACAGATTTGGAATGCAATAAAATTTGGTTCCGTAATGGAGAACGTAATTGTTGATGAGGTGAAGCGTGAGCCAAATTTTGAAGATAGTTACCTCACAGAGAACACACGAGTTGTGTATCCATTAGATTTTATTCCTGGAGCAGTAATTCCATCAGTAGCAACACACCCAAAGGTCGTAATCTTTCTCACTGCAGATGCGTTTGGTGTGATGCCACCTGTGGCCAGACTAACCAAAGAAGGTGCAATGTATCATTTTATTTCTGGTTACACGAGCAAGTTAGCGGGTACCGAGAGAGGAATTACCGAACCAAAAGAAACATTTTCCCAATGTTTTGGAGCACCATTTATGCCACTACCTCCAGTTGAATATGCCAAGATGCTGGCATCAAAGATTTCACAACACAATACTAGTGTATTTCTCATAAATACAGGGTGGACTGGGGGCCCTTACGGAATTGGAAATAGAATGGATTTGAAATATACCCGTGCGATGGTTTCTGCAGCATTAAACGGCGATCTTCACAATGTGCGGTACAAACATGATACTATTTTTAATCTCGATATTCCTCTTTCATGTCCTCACGTTCCGTCTAAAATTCTGGATCCAGGTTTTTCATGGTCTAATAACGAACAATACATTGTTGCTGCCAAGAGACTGGCTCATTTGTTCATTGAAAATTTTAAAAGGTTTGGAGTAGAAACCCAAGATTTGGCAAAATTTGGACCCCAAATTTAGGAAAAGAAAGTAGCCCGGAGCAGATTCGAACTGCTGTCCTCAGGTGTCTTTTCATTTCGATCCAGAGCCTGAAATCCATAGCCCTCCTGTGGAGTTTGACCGCTAGATTCGGCATCGACACAATCGTGTGGATTCGACCGGGCTAATTCTCGAGCTACAACTAGAAATTTTCAAACAGATATTTATCGATATCTTTTCTTGAACACCTATAATCAGATTAGCTAACTTATAGCCATATTTGGTAGAATCGTGGATGTTAGTCCAAGAAGAGGCATACTCAAATTTTGTAAACTCGATCAAATCCGATATAACCAAGAAAATTATGAATACAATTTACGATTGTTTATGGAGTTCCGTAAGGTAGACAAATAGGAGATTTGATTGGACAGCATGCCAAGATAATACCGTATTTGATGTCATTAAGAGAGAAAAAATTATTCTACAATTCAAGATCAACAAGACTGAACGCCATTTAGCATTTTTTTGACATGAACGACGTTTCATTAAACAAGAAAAAAGATATGTAGATAACGACAAATCGTTACCTGTTATTCACTAAGGCTACTGTAGACTGGCTTCTATAGCACTGTCACCGAATTGGATGTCATCGCCGTTAGCCGAATTCGTAAGATCGTTGTCGCAAGTAAAGTCGTTGTTGGGTTGGTTGTTACCCATAGAGCCAATGTGCTCGGCTTCGGTCACTGCCTTACAGTTATCTTCGTGTGTTATCTTGTGGGTTGTTTCATTACAGTTGTTGTCATCATTGTCTTCGCACTCCTCCTTGTCAGCAAATGCGGGTGCTACCTGTGATACTCCTGTTCCTGTTAGTACTGTCAAGATTCCCGCAGACAGCACTACAAGCATTAATACGTTTTTTGTTTCCAAGGCTTGTTATCGAAAAATGATACTAAACAAGGTATAAGTGAATTGGGTAAGAACAAGTGCTAAAAAAGAAACATATTTTTATTTACTAAATTAATTCCGCATTTATGAATAGAATATTATTATTGTTAAAGAAGGTTAAGGATACTAACTTGAATGTCAGAACCATACTAGTGAGTGCATATTATCTACTGGAAAATCCGATCTATTTACAATATATGAACGAAGGTATCATAGATTTAATAATTGAGAAATCTGTTACCATTCAAAGGTTATCTCAATTAGTTAAGTACGAATTTGAGAATTATAAATCGATACAACACTTATTTATCTGATTACCAAAACATAGAACTTCTAGTAATTCATATTAACTATTTCACTCCCTCCCGGAACGAAACTTTATGTTTTAAATTATATTCTATCTTAATTAAAATATTGACTGTAGTACAGTTTTTACAAAATGAAATTCAAGATGCTAAAAGATGGGTACATAAAGCAGACGGCGTTTACAAACGTTATCTTACCAAGAGAATCGAACTGGTCAACTGGATTCTACAATATATTGAAAAGCCAAATGTTTGTGAAGTTGTAGATAATAAAATAAATGAAACTATTGATAAAATTAATAAAACACATTCTATTTTTGAATCCGACCATTAGATAGCGAATTAAGAATCTTAGATTGGATTTTCTATCAAGTGTGTAAAGATAATCGAATGAATCTGGAAAAGAGTTTGTTGGGTTACCAGAAATAGTAATTTTTTGTGATTTGATGCCCCGATTGAACCATTAAATAACTTGTTGTAGTGGTTTTAATATGACTGAAGAGAAGGCTTTCGATAAAGTAAAAAAGGGAGTTAAGGAAGTAGTTGGTGGCACTGCAGGAGTAGTTGAAGGCACGGCACAGGGAATTAAGGAGGCAGTGGAAGATACTAAAGAAGGAGCTGAAGACACTACGTCCTCATATGAAGAGACGAAAAACAGAAAATATAACGAAGCAGGGGAAGAATTGGAGGATGCAGGAGACAAGGTTAAAGCCGGCGCAAAAGCAGTTGTAAACAAAGTCGAAGATTCTGACAAGGATTTAGATAGCGAGTACCAAAAAGAAAAGACAGAAGAAAAAATGGACTAGGATTAGTCCAATCAATTTTTTGGGCCGATAAACTATCTTGTGAACATACTATATTGGAATGGATTATTCGCAATAAAACTTATTACATAAACAGTAATTCGCCTAACTGTACTTGTAATGTTTTCAAGTGGTAACTCTAGAAAACTTATCAAAATTCGCTTACAGCATTGGTTAATGAACGAGATGTTAGGCCTTTTTCTCTAGATTCTCAACACGAATAGTTAGTTTAACTAACTCCGCTTCTAAAACTGAGACTTTAATTTGCGTTAATATGTTCTGTCTGATTGTACTTATCAGGTATCTGGTAGTACTGTCAACTGCTCGTTTTTCATATTTCAAGTAAAGTTTGTGCCGTTTTATAACTAACGCATCATATTCTCCAAAATTCGTTCCTGTCTTTTCCATTTCTGCTAGGATTTCCTCGTCCGCAACTCGTAGTTGTGTAATTATAGGATCTTCGGTCAATTTACCCTATTCCTTTTTCATAGTGTTATTTGATTATTTCGCGTCTTTAAAAGAACGGATTCATATTCTAACGCCTTCTGAGTACCAATTACCGTGGGGCTCCTCTTGAAAAACTATTATTACTTCCTTTTTATCAATTTTTAGAATCCGACAGGTACTCTCAGTTATTGCTTCCGCCAACCTATCCTTTTCTCTTTGGTTCCTTCCGCTGAACATCGACACAGTGATAATGGGCATGGTTATTAATCAACAAGAAACTTTAATAGCCTTTGTTCCAGATGCCGATAGTAATGAATGAGGCCGGATTGATCCTCACTACCCTACGTAATATTTGATGTTATTAGCAACTGAAGGTATCCTAAAACTAAATTTCAGAAACAAGAGAAAATTTTTTATATCCTTATTTTGAGATTAATATTACTATACCACTAGTAGGAGGGTTTTTTCTATTGGTGCGAATAGGAGAATAAATAAAATTGGCAAAAAACAAAAAACAAATAAAAATAATACATGAGTCCGATGTAAATTATACTTTTTCGAACACTGATTCTGGAAATATCAAGAGAGAGGAAAATGATGATACTGCAAATGAGACCACGTCAAGTACAGAAAAGGAGGTACCTCGCGCACGTTCCATAAATTTGAGGAACTCAAAAATTCGACAGAAAAATAGGATAGGTGCTGAACGGATATAATTAAGGTTATTCTCACAGCAAAGGCATATTTTATTTTTGTAAAGTTTAACAATGAACAACTCGTGGGTCACAATCATATTTTTCGGGTGTATTTTTCTTTTATCTTCTTAGCATATTCATCTACTTCATCAAAAAATGCTCCAAATATCTTAGGGATCTCATCATCAGGAACGATTGCAAAATGTCTGTCATGTACGGAAGGAGGTAAATCTGAGTCTTCTGGTACTATGTAAACCCCTGGTTTTTCTGGACCCAGAAGCCTACAGTTAACACATATTTTGAATGGGTCTAATTCAAATTGCTCATTGGTATATTCCCAACCGTCGCCACAAATCGCACATCTCATATGAACGACCACGGATCATTTCTTAATTAATATGTGAGTAAAGCTTTCGATTATAATCATTTCCATATGAGATGGGTAGATCATACAAATCATCATAACCATAAAACTGGTTGTACATATGAATTACAAATACGGTTTCTCTTGCAACCCTTGGTGTTGTTACCTTGATATTGATAACTTCGGAAGTAAATGCAAACAAGGGCGGTGACCCACCATTTAACATGGATAATAGTCACGATTTTCGTCCAGGTTACCCGATTCCAAATTGTGACGCTAATTTTACCAAGGACCTCCGGACGATGATATTAAAGCCTACAATGAAAGAGGGAATAAATAATAATAAAGTTAATTCTCGAAAAATTTGTTTTTTCAATTTGTTTTTTAGACTGGTATGTTAAATAAAACAACCGAAAGAAAATGGAATCTGATGGGAGATTGTTTTACCAAGTTATGCAGCAGATAAACCAATTGTCCCACCAGATTGATAAGGAACACAATAACTTGAAATTAAAGATAATAAATAATTAACTGTGATGTTCGAGTTTTTTGGTTCACAGGGTCTGATTTTCATGTCCTGTGAAAGTGCTCGTTTCAGATACAGATGCAAGTTCGCTGACGTAGTATTTTATCGATAAATAATCTTGCGGAATTTTTAATAACTCACAATTCTCAAATAGATATCTTTGAGCCAATTTGACAGGTGCGTCTGCGGGCATCGAAGATTACATCATTTCAGAATGGTACCTACCAATCCCCTATCGGAATGCAAAAAATGCAAATGCCTCAAATTTAAAATTACAAGGTAGTGAATAACATTTGCAATTTATCCTTTGAGGGCCTATGTGATGGAATAGTTCTAGCCATGGTTTATTTTCTCGAGTTATTTAATTAATATCCAAGTCACTAATTGGGTAGATGTGTTCTATAGTGGGGCCAATCATTTATGCAATGAGTTGAGAATTCTGGATTGGATATTATTTTAACTGTAGTAACGAAATAAAAAATTTGAATTCATGCCAATTCAAACAGACTCTAATCCACTATGGTAATTGCATGATATCCGGAACTGCATTGAGGACAACTCGCATGATCACATACACATTCTACGCAAAATTTATTCGCGTCATAGAATGTGCACATTCTATCAGAATAAAGACAGTTCTGACAAGTAACTAGGTTTCCATATTGATTTGAATCCAATTTTGTATTTATCACTCTACAACAAAATTTATTAACATCCTGATTTCGATGCTGATACTACTTCAATAATCATCGTTAAATCCTTCGTCCTCTTCTTCGATGTCCATAATATCTCCTTCAAGATCTTCCCGTTTCTCAATTTGTTTATATGGGAGATCTGCTTCGTTTGAAGATTTGCACACAGGACATTTGAATTCAATTATTTGTCCTTCTAGATCGAGAGGGAAGTCTTTTATAAAAACTCCGTCACACTTTGGACAGACAAATGTTGCCTCGACATTGTCATTTGTGAACTTGTGTGATTCAAGAATGTATAAATTCCTAGTCATATTAATGGCTCATTCGATATAATTCCTTATATTGATTGCAGAACTCTGTTCTCTTATCCAGTAGAGCCATTTTATTGTAATTAATTTGAAGAATCATAGTTTAGGAAATGCTCAGGTCCACTGAAAGAAAAATTGCCTCTTATTAGGCTAAATATTCTGATTTATTATTAACGGGTTAAACTTTGTTTATTTATCTACTTCAGTAGAGGTTCTTTCATTCTTATGGTCTCGATTAGCTCGGAGACTCTAACCAGAGTTCTATCAAAATATGCTATGAGATTCTTGTTGATAATGTCATTATGATTGCCTGCAGATTCATTTTGCTCTTTTGACCATGTTAAGTTCTCTCCATCTTCAAGCCAAAAATCTTGGACTTGCTTGGATGGTCTTTGCATAGTTTGATTTCTAAATTCCCTTAATATCCAAAGCCAACGATTGTATTCCAAAGCTTCATGTAATTCAGTTAGCAAACCTATGTTTTTTGTTCCTGCATTTAATGCGCTTTGAATTGTAACCAGATCAACTTTTTCTTTGGAAATTCCCAAGTCTAGCCTTGTATTAATTAACATTAATAGGCAATCTACTGCTCCTAAAATTTGTAATAAAAAACAGTCGATCTCTAGCTCCAGCTCCACTCGTGGGTCTACTTTGTCTACATTTGATTCATCTAACTTGATTTCTTGTAATTTTTTCAAATGGAACTGGGCAGCAAATATTTTGAATTTAACCCTGTCTGCTAAGAGACTCGAATCAAAACTAAATGCCATTTCTAGTTTATTAGAACAAAATTATTTTCATTAACTTTACTAAATATTATTCTGGAACTTCATGTAGATGAGATGGACGTGAGCACTGTTAAAATTATGGAGTTAATCATTATATCACATGGCCGAAAATGAAGATCTTGAGGAGAAAAAACTGTTGGGCTCTGGAGGGTACGCCTTTGCTAAAATTACAGAAGATGAGGAAATCAAGGCTAATTTGGGAGTTCCACAAATATTTCTAGCAAATGTGGGAAGATTGAGTGAAGATAGGTTCATGAAGTATTACTGCAATTCATGTGCTAAGGAATTTAATGGCCCTCCAATCATAAAATATGAATCCCCTAATGAGGAATTGGGACAGGGAATGATACTGGTAGAAAAGGGTGACTACAAATGCAGGGATTGTGGCAACGTAATAGCTTTCTATAGGAAATTCAACAAGTAATAAGGGTACAATTTCTTTTTTTATATGTTGCCTTAAATTTGCTAAAAAATGTTTATAGTAATTTCAATTATTAGATATTAGAGAAAAAATGGGAAGATGGGATGATGATTGGCATTATGAAGGCAAACATAAAAAATCTCGCGATTGGATAAGAATTGCTAAATATGCTATTTATGGCGGCTTTGCAATCGTAGCTATTGTCGTATTACTTGTTTTTATTCCAAGAGCAGGATTAACCGTAGAAATTATGGAAAGTGGTGAGGCTTTATCCACGATTAGCATAAAAATAAACAATAACAATGCCCAAGAAATTCATAATGTAACCGTAATGTTTGACAACGATACAAATAGAAAACAGATTTACAATTCCATGTCGCCATTCAGCTCAATATTCGTTACCCCCGAGAAGGAAGATCTAGACTTTCAAAAAATAATTGTTACAGCAAATGATGGGAGATTGCATACCATAAAGTCAAGATAATATCTTAATTAAATACTCATTTTTGCAATTTAACTAACGCTTGGTACTTGCTTCTCTTATAGCTTGACCATATTCAAGATTAGCTTTTTTTCTCATATATGGTATTAGTCTATAGTGTATCGAATAGATACTTTTTTGTCTTATCAGAATACCCTTAACCAATAATGACACAAAACCACCGGCTACTTTTGACGACTGGATCTTCTTATTATCACAGAATTTGTCTCTCTTTAGATGATATTCTTTTAGGGTGAAATAGGAACGATTCACATCCAAGATTAATGGCCAAATAATATTCTCCCAGACCATCCTTCTATTTTGGGTCGAAGACGCATGCTTGCCCTTACTTACATGTTCTTTTTTGGTTTGGGGATCCTCTAAATTGGGCATTCTACACGTTTCAAGGGAGATTTGTTTCTTAGGCACATTTAAACTTGGGTCCCTATAATTCATATTTGATTTTGAGGGAATCAGAAGTAAAACAATCCTTGGATGAGTTGGCCAATAGATGGAAAATTGAGAAATCAATTTATGATCTTCACCTAGGAAAACGCGACGACGTGTCTGATTTTCAATCAGTTGTAAATAATGTTGTTTTTCATATACCATTTCTGGCCCGAGATAAAACTTACGTTCTTTGGAAGTGTTTGTGGCCCGATTGTCACAACTGTTGCGAGAAACAGGGAAGATTACCTTTAACAAAAGACGACATGTCTCTGATTTCAAACAAAATGGGATATGAAGCAGTATCCGAATTTATCAAGAATGAAACTACAGTTTCCAGTTGGAATGAATCTTCTACCATGAACAATGTAATCACGACAATCAGCATGATTTCTCTAAAAAGAAAGGAAAATGAAACTGAGGAACAGGACGGTAAACCTTTACCATGTAGATTTTTAGATGAGGCCGGCAGTTGTGGAATACATCCTGACAAACCCGGTGTTTGCTGGCTTTATCCATTTTCATCATGGATGGAATCTGATAGCGGCAAACCTGTAGTCCATGCGTCCTTCCAACTAACCGGCGATTGCCCCGGGTTTTACACTGCAAATACAGTGCAACCCATGATGGAGATACTCCAAGAATATTCAAAAAGAATATTTGACTATAATATGTCAATCCAGAGGACAACTCGGGAAAATTACGGATTCATAAATATTGTACAATAGTTTCAAAACAAAAGTTTAATGATGATCTTAATTCTCTTTTTCCCCAAAAAATAGATCATGATATTGAATGCATATTATGGCGATTATTGGGATAATATACATTACAGGCTAAAAGCAGGTGTATCTAGAAACATTTTTATTTAAAAAATAGAGTCTTGACAATAGTTTCATGGTTATTAATAAAGAACTCTTGCAACTCAGAAAAAAAATAGCCGATAAGAGGCCAGATTTTGTGAGGCAAGAAAGCTGGAGATATAAAAAACTTGCAACCAATTGGCGAAAACCAAAAGGAAAAGACAACAAAATGAGGAAGCAAGTATCAGGAGTTCCCGCACTAGTTAAAGTAGGATATAAAGGACCAAGAAAATCAAGGGGCCTACACCCATCTGGTTATAATGATATTTTAATTTTTAATACTAACGATTTGGCAAGAATTGATCCCAAAATAGATGCAATCAGGATTGCTCACGGAGTTGGACACAAGAAAAGACTGGATATCTTGGATCAAGCGACAAAATTGAAAATCAAGGTTTTAAATCCAGGCAAAATCGAAAAGGTAGAGAAGGCTGAAGTAAAGCCCAAAAAAGAAGCTGAAAAGGTAGAGAAGGCTGAAGTAAAGCCCAAAAAAGAAGCTGAAAAGGTAGAGAAGGCTGAAGTAAAGCCCAAAAAAGAAGCAAAGGCCAAAAACATAGGAAAAAAAGTGACTAAATCATAATGGTTGTAAATTTAAGAAAAAAAAGAGAGTTGATAGCAAGAGTTCTGGGTGTAGGTTCAAACAGGGTAAGATTTGAACCAGACAAACTTGATGACATAGCAGACGCAATTACACGCGAGGATATGCGCTCTTTGATCAAGAATGGTACGATATGGACAGTAAAGGTTAGAGGGATTTCTAGGTCAAGAGCAGAAAAGAAATTAAAAACTCGCAGAAAACATGGAACCTCTGCTGGATCTAAAAAGGGTAAGAAAACCGCAAGAGTAGGCAAGAAGGAAGTTTATGTTAAGAGAACCAAAGCTATGAGACGCCATTTGAAAATACTCAAAGCCAGAAACGAGATAAACAGAGAAACATTTTGGGCGTTATATAAGAAAATTAGAGGGGGAAACGTCAGGTCACTCTCACACTTGAGAGATCTCGCCAAACAAGCAAAACACGTGTAATGCTGGTTTCAATATCTATATTTTTCAAAATCTTTTATTTGCCCATCAACAATAGGAACTCCTTCGGCTTTTAGGAGCGAAATTTTTCGTTCTCTACCGTACATATATCCTCCAACACTCCCATCAGAACAAACTACGCGATGACATGGTACCACAATAGGGCGTGGATTCTTGTTCAGAATTTTTCCAATTCCTCGTGCTGCACGAGAATTTCCTAGTGACGTTGCTATCTGTCCGTAGGTTGTTACTTTACCGGCAGGAATGCTTGATACAAGGCCATAGACAGAGTGACTTTCAATAGGTTCTGTTTTCTTATGCTTCTTAATTCCGTTTTTGTAAGTCATACTATATCCATTCTATCCAAACATACATAACTATTGAGGTGATATCTGTCCTAAATTTTTACAATTTCAATTCCGCATTTCTCAAGCAAAGTCATTACTCTGGATTTCTCCTTTCCCAGACCTTTTACATCCACCAGTGCATAGGTGACCTTTTCAATATTTCTGTGTATCATCTGCTCAATCAGAAAATTATCTAGAAACGGTAAATCGTGTTTTGCGGCGATTGCTCCTAAACCATATTCTGAATCTAGCAATAATTTATTAAATTTTGTTGGATAATGGGTGCCGCCTATTGCTATACCTACCTTTTTGCAGACACCATTCTCTTTAGTAATAACTTTAAACAAGGAACTGCAAACTGTATTTGCTGCATTTTCATCTATCCATTCTTTTTCAGTTGATCCTATTTCGATGAACAAAATTGGCTTGTCTAATGAAGTGGGACCATGATGTGTTGATTCAATAATAATATCATAAGACGGGACATTATCCCTTTTGTTGTTCAATTCGATCAGGTATTGTTTCTGAATCCAAGGACAGGATATCCCTAATTCTTTTTCTTTGCCACCAAAAACATTCTTCCCAAAATTTCCTGTAGAGTGGCATGTCAATGCTGGAATATTGGCTTGTGATCTATGTTGGGACAAGAAAATAAAACAAGATGTGTTCGGATATTTGTAATCCAGACCTTCAAGGAAAAGCAAATTATTATCAGATATATGCAATGTAATATTTGGATATTCGCTCGCACTAAAAGAATCATAGTCCTTTTTTGTGAACCCATAATTTTCAATTAGACACCGTGAAATTGTACGACTTGCAAGATCATTGGTAGAACATACTAATGTGTAGTTAGCTAACAATGATTGATTATTCAAAAAGTTCTAAATTTAATTTTATGGATGATAACAAAATTGTTGCATAAATATCATGAAGGGTGATATTAGTTAATTCATAATTTTGACTTAGAGATACATTCCATGAGATAGCATTACACTATTCAATAAATATAGCGGGTACACTATTCAATAAATATAGCGGGTTTATAGGGCCTTGAGAATCTTGACTTTTGTTTCGGATCGTATTTGTCCGTATCATCCTCAGAGAATACTCTTACTTCGAGTTTATCGTCTCCAATTTCATTACGTAATAAAGACATGCCATCCTGCAGTGGTATCATTTCATCGAAAGAATCCATTCTTAGTCTTCTTTCTCTAACCTCTAACGACTCGGAAAGTATATCTTCAATCATTTTCCTCACTAAGTCAGGACTGCGCTTTACAAAATCCTTTATTTCATCATCGTTTACTAATTCCTTCATGATGACTCCAAAATTAGCAGTTGACTCTTTTTGAATCCGATCCAATAATTTCCTATATAATTTATTTTTGGCAGTTGAAGCAGTATAAATCATTATCTTTTGTGGGACAATTTTAGTCACCTTTGTAATTTTTTGTATATCAAAAATCATATCCTGAATTAGTTTTTCGTTATCTTCAGAGTTAAGGGAGATTTTTGAATCATTAATTTCTGGCCAACTCTCAAAACTGACAAATGGCCTCTTTCCAAATATTTCCCAAACTTCTTCACTGAAAAAAGGTGCAAAGGGAGCTAATAATTTTATTCGTGTTATTAAAAATTCCTTCAAGAAGTTATTGCATACTGACTTTTTCTTGGCAAGTTTTCTTTTTTGATACCATTGTAGGTCGTTGTCCATTAAATATAATATATTATGTAAGGCCTCTCTAATTCTAAATTTTTCGATAGCTGAAGTGGTGTCTAATATGATACGTTGTATTCTACTGGATATCCAATCATCCTCAAGCTCAACATCATCCAAACTATTCTGAGTAATGGTAAATAGACTTTTGTGTACTTTCACAGTTCTGTAAATATCATATAATTTAGACCTAATTGCTTTTACCGAGTCAAAAGAAAAATCAGAATCTTGTAATATCTCTGAAGAAGCAAGCATTGTAAGACGAATTGGATCAGCACCAAATTCGTCTATTGCTTGGCGGAGTGGAATAATATTTCCGAGAGATTTAGACATTTTCTTGCCATCCATTAGTACCGATCCGTTCACAACAATTTGTTTAGGCCACTTGTCTTTGGGAAACATTGCTGTATGGTTAAAGATAAAGAACGTCAAATGATTCGGTATCAAATCTCTTCCGGAATGCCTAGAATCAACGGGATAAAAATACAGAAATTCATTTTTTATTCTTTCTAGCAATTCTGTGGATATTTTTGAATCTCTTGCAACAACATCAATATCAATATCATTCTTACCTAAGAGAACATAATCAAAAAAAGCATCGTTCAAATCATCCGCCAGTACCTTGTCTTGGACCTTTAAATTAGTATCATTGTTAATGAACTTCGACAACGGATAATAAGCCATATAAATAACTGAATCTGAAAGACTTTCAATAATCCACTCATTGTCCCATGGAAGTCTAGTCCCAAGTCCACTTTTTCTGGCGCAAGCTCTTTCCTTCAACCAATCTATGACATTCTTAAATTCCTGTCTTATTTCCTCCGGTAAAATTTCCATATTATCGACTAATTCGTAAGCCAAATTCTTCCAATTTTTGTCACCGTAGTTGATAAACCATTGATTTTTTAGTAACTTGACTACACAAGTCGTTCCGCATCTACATTTTATTTCATTTTTTAATTCATACATGGTAGTTCCAATTTCTTCCTTGATGATTTTTTCCCTAATAATTTCTCGAGCTCTTAATACGCTCAAGTTACCAATTATGTCTATATCGGGCAAAACCTTACCAGCATGAAATTCTTCGGAATAGAGTTTGTTTGTTGCCTCTTCTAGTTTCGGATCATTCTGATTAATTATCGAATACTGGGCAAGTATTCCTTCTGCCGGAGAAGTATTGTTTGAAGAGAACTGATCGGTATGTATTATACATATAGGCCTAATATCCACTTTGATTCCATATTTTAGTAAAGTATCATTATCATTCATTAAATCAATCATGGCCTGGTAGTCATAGGGCGCGTGTGCTGGCACAGACATGACAATACCTGTACCATTATTGGGGTCCACAAATGATGCTGGAAATACAGGTACGTATGTATTATTTAATTGATTAAACACTGATTTTCCTATTAACTCCGACCCCTTAATTTCTGAGACTACGGAAACGCTTAGGTTCAGATATTCCAACTTGCGTGAAGCTTCTTTTGTAATTATCCATTTTTCATTGTTTATCAGTGCAATTACATACTGAATGTCGGGATTTACCCACAAGTTTGTAACTCCAAAAAGAGTTTCCGGTCTTAACGTCGCTGTTGGAATAACATAGTCTTCAAATTTAAATTTAACAAGATCATATTCTATAAGCTCGGGTTCGATATCTCCCACAGTATCATGCTGACTAACAGGACTTTGATCTTGAGGGCACCATCCAACAGGATGAGATCCTTGTACAATTAAACCATTCTTCCTGAGATTTCTAAATTGCCATGAGATGAGTTTTGAATAACCCTTGTCTATTGTAGTAAATTCACGTCTCCAATCAATGGAATATCCCATCTCCTTCATACCCTGTTTAATTTCTTCATGGAAATACCTAGCAATTTTTTTAGGTTCTTTAAAACTTGGGATTATGTCATCTGGGATCTTGTATATTTGTCGAAAGGTTTCAATTAATTCTATATCGTTGGATTTAATTCTTTGAGACATTGATACAATAGGAGTTCCAGTATAGTGGAAACCCATAGGAAATAAGACGTTATAGTTTTTCATGCGCTTGTATCTTGCATGGACATCAGCCAAAGTGTACGTTCTTCCATGTCCTACATGCTGTGGAGAATTAGGGTAAGGATATGCTACAGTTAAGAAATACTTTTTCTTGTTCGAATCAAATTCAGACTCAAATATTTTGTTCTCAGTCCATCTCTTCCTCCATTTTTCTTCAACTTTCTTCCAGTTGAATTCTGAATCTGGGGTTTTTTCAGTGGAATTTTCAACCATTTTTTTCACTAGTCTCTAAAATACTAGTTATCATACTGTGAAGATCCCTCAAGCATTCCTGCACTTTGTTCTTGTCTCTTCCTCCTCCTTGCGCAAATTTGTCCGTACCTCCTCCTCCAGTACCGCCAAGTTTTATGGAAATTTCCTTAGCAATTCTTGATGCCTTAATGATTTTTTTCGATTCCTCGCCTGCAAAAACAATGACTCTGATCCTGTCTTGATCTTGTACCAGTGCAACAAACACTAAAAAAGGATCAACGCTAATGCTTTTTTCTCCTAAAGCAATATAATAATCATCACCTAGATGATCATCATAAGTGCCATAAATTTTAATTCCAGCCTTAATCGGGGTAGCATTTTGGGTAACAGTTGAAGCCATAGTTTCTGAAAATTTGTTAACAAACATCTTTAGTTTTCTTTTCATTACTTCGTTTTCAGCGATCATCTTACCAAATGACTCGGATACCTTCTCTCTGCTTGAGCCCAACGATTGGGCAATTTGGTGTAACTGAGAATCCTGAGATTGGATATACTGAACGGCATTATTTCCGGAAACAAATTCAAGTCTAACTACACCATCTTGAATTCTTTCAGTCCTAAGAATTTTTATCAAACCTATTTCACCTGTCTTGTTAACATGGGTTCCACCACATGCTTCAACATCCCATCCGTTTATGTTTACTATTCTTACATTGTTTGAGGGAACAGCGCCTCCTTGATATATTCTGAAAGTATATTGTGACTCGGCATCTGATCTTTCGTGGATGTTGATAGTAACCGGTAGGTTTTTCTGGACTACTTCATTTGCAGTTCTTTCTATCTGTTTAATTTGTTCTTTTGTAAGGGCAGAATGATGAGTGATATCCAATCTTGCATAATTTTCGTCCTTGAACGCAGAATTCTGCCATACCCATGAGCCGAGATTGTTTCTAGCTGCAGAATTTAATATATGCGTAGCACTATGATTTTTTGTTATGGATCGTCTCCTAGTGTTATCAATTATCCCATGTACTACTTTGTTCTCTACAAAAAGATCTTTAGATGGTGTTTGCATCTTGTGAAGAACTATATTATCTTGTTTTATTACATCTGTAATTCTTATATCCTCAATCGACCCAAAATCTGGTTCTTGTCCGCCACCTCTGGGATAAAAAGCAGTCTGATCCAAAATCAGGTATTTATCTTTGAAAACCTTTAGGACTTTTGCATCAAACTCCCTTGTTGACTCATTTTCATAATACAACAATCTTGTTGGTTCAATTCCAGTCACAGGTTCCATATCTAAAGTTTGCTTTGATTCGTGTGAAGTATGTAATTCTGATAATTTCACATAAAAGTCTGGAGGTATCTTTTTTATTACACCAGATTCAAGAAAGAAGTCCGGCGTGATACCGTCGGATTCATACATTCTGATAAGATCTTCTGCACTAGGATTCTGTTTTGATTTTATCATGGAATCAGCTATTTGATACATTCTTTCTTTGGATGAAGAGTATCTATCGGATTCGATTTGTATAATTGTTCTTACATCATTTTTGTGTTGCTTCAACTCCGGATACATTGATTCTAATTGTTCAATGTGCATGTCAATTACTTCTGCCAAATTGATTTTCCAGCCAAATCTCGCAAGCAATGCAAGGGTTCTTCTTAAAATTATTCTTAAATTATAACCTCCGCCTACATTCGAAGGTAAGCAACCATCTGAAATTGCAAACATTAATGTTCTGCTGTGATCGGCGATAATCGACAGTGTTTCAAAAGGTAGGATTGTCTTTTCTAGGCTTTCATAGGTCAAGCCAAGTTCTTTTGCAATATTTGTTTTTAGCAGTGTTACATCGTTCTGATAGTGGGTATGCATTTCAGAAAATCTCCTAAAGTATTGGGAGAAAAGTTCGGACTTTGAATCAATATCAATACCGAATTTGTCTGCAAGTTTTCTGATGACTGGGCCAAAAGTAGCATCATAACTTGTAGGTGTCCCTAAAGTTATCCATGACAGACGTTCCAGTCCTGCTCCCATGTCTATGATTTTGTTATCAAGAGTATGATAGTTGTATTGATCCCCTTCAAATTCAGTAAAGACTGCGTTTCCAAGTTCCAGACCCCGAACATAATATTCTAAGGAATAACCAAATGCTCCTGCACCCATCCAGACATCCTCAACAAATGTTATTTCTTCTGACTTGATTCCAAAAACATCTTTCAAAAGAGAATGATCAAGTTCTATGCATTTGTCCTTCCAATATCCTCCTGCAGCATCAGCGTTACAAGTTTGACCAATCATACAAAAGCTAGTATAATGTCTGCCCGTAAGGCCTACGTTTTCAATATCGTTAAAGCGAAGACACATTTGTGGAACCACCAATGGATTTTTTGGTATTTCAAATACAATTTTTCCATTCATTACTCTTTGAAAGTCCACAATTGAGGCAATGGTGAAATAAAGATCTTCTCTCCATCTACATACCACGGGATATCTTTGGATTATTTCATGATTATTTTTTTTAAAAAAATTACTCAGTTCTTTCCAGGCATTTACAAAATCCAATCTTTTTTGCGTTGGTGGATCACCTATGAAACTATAGTTTTCGTGTTCAGGACAGGATTCCTTTTCCTTTATGGACCAAAAGAATTTCCCACACAACTTGCAATTCTGTCTTTTGTATCCTTTATCATCAAATAATGAAACTTTGTAATACTTATCCGGATTTGAGGAAAAAAGTGATAATAGGGACTGTTTTTCCATTTCACTCAGTTATTTGACAATGTTATTAATGCTTTTGTAGGTTTCGCTCAACACCGGCTGTAAGATAAATGTTGATGATTGTTGCTTTAATTTCAATAATGTTTTCTATCTAGTCTAATATCTGCTTATTCTAACATTTCAATAAAACCTATCTCATGCAGTTAGGTTGACGTCTTTTAATTTAGATACAAATTTCAGCCTCACAGCTAATGCGAGGATTCTGCTCTATGGCGCATGTCTCAATGTACACTCTGTCTGCATAATGTTAAAAAGTTAAATTAACCTGTTAATTAAAGTTCAAATTATCTAGGTTCATCAATTTGAATGATTCAAACCAAACTTGGAAAAGGACACATTATTCGAAGAGTATTGATAGTACTACAAACGGAACGGAAGTAACAATTATCGGATGGATTTCTTCGATACGCGAACATAGTAACATAAAATTTATTACAGTAAACGACAGGTTTGGTAGTATTCAAGTTACTCTGAAGGAAGGTGAATATCCCCCATCTCTTGAATCCGAAATTTTAAAAATCAGAGATCATACCGCAATAGCAATAAAAGGTAAAATTAGAACTGAACCTAAAGCTCCCAGCGGATTTGAATTGATTCCAAATAATTTTAGAATTCTGTCTATGGCGAATAAAAACTCACCTATCGTTATTCAAAGTAGGAAAGGAGTGGGTGTTGATACTAGATTGGACCTGAGGGCTATCGATCTACGGAGACCCTACCTACAGTCGATTTTTAACATAAGATATACTGTGTTAAACTCGTGTAGAGAATTTCTAAGGCAAGAAGGTTTTATTGAAGTTAATACTCCAAAGATTATAGCAACGGCCACCGAAGGCGGTGCTACACTTTTTCCTATCTTTTATTATGATCGAGAAGCATTTTTGACTCAAAGTCCTCAGCTTTACAAAGAGCAGCTTACTATGGCATTTGAGAATGTATTTGAAATAGGCCCTATTTTTAGAGCAGAACCATCAAGAACTAACAGACATTTATCGGAAGCTACATCAATAGACGTAGAAAAAGCATACGTTGATTATAACGATGTAAGCGAAATTTTAGAAAGAATGATTCTTTTTTTGTGGAACGAGATAAAAGACAAAAATAAATCACATCTTGAGTATTTGAAGATACAATTGCCGGACATAACATTTCCTTTTAAAAGATATACTTACTCGGATTTAATAACAAAGTTGCAGAAATCCGGTCAATCTATTGAGTGGGGTGATGATATTTCACAACATAAATTATCCAAGTTAAAGGATGATGACATGAAACTTTTTTACTTTATAACTGACTGGCCAACTTCAATAAAGCCGTTTTATGTAAGACCAAAACCAACTGGAACAGAGTGTGAATCTTTCGATTTAATGTATGGTGATCTAGAGCTCTCTTCTGGAAGCACAAGAATCCATGATAAGGATGAATTGATACAAAGAATGAAAAAGCAGGGATTAAACATTAATGCATTTGATTTTCATTTGAAAGTTTTTGATTATGGCATGCCTCCCCATGCAGGTTTCGGACTGGGACTTGAACGATTAATTATGAGTATGTGCGGAGTTGATAATATCAGGGATGCTGTATTGTTTCCTAGAGATATTGACAGATTGTCACCTTAAAAAATAATATATCTGAGGAAAGATGACAGTATTATGATTTCAATCGAAGAATTAAAGTATCTCGCAGAAATATCCAAAATTAATCTAACCGACGATGAAATTGATAAATTTCCTTCACAACTGAACAAGACAATAGAGTATATTGATATTCTTGAAAATCTGGATTCCGATGAATCGATTGCTTTGGATTTGTATGAGATAAATTTTGATGAGCTAAGAAATGATATTGTTAAAAAGAGTTATGAGCAGCCAATAATCAAGAATTTAACGGAAGAAGGATTCTTGAGGGGACCCAAGATGAAATAAAATGAACCGTCTTCATGAATTGATGGCATATGAAGTTGTTGAAGGAATAAAGGGCCAACAATTTACGGCTGAGCAGTACTTAGATTCTATAATTAAAAGAATAGAAGATGTAGATTCCAAGATTCGTTCATTTATTACTGTTGATACTGAAGGAGCTCTATCTTCGGCCAAAATCATAGATAGAAAAATTAAAGAAAAGGAAGAAATCGGCTCCCTAGCTGGAGTGACCATTGGAGTAAAAGATAATATTTCTACAAAAGGTATCAGAACTACCTGCGCTTCAAAAATATTAGAAAGTTACGTGCCAAACTATGATGCTACGGTCATAACTAAGCTCAAGCAAAATGGCGCAATAATTTTGGGAAAATTGAACTTGGATGAATTTGGTATGGGCTCAACAACTGAATACAGTTCCTTCAATTCAACTCATAATCCATGGAATTTAGATTATGTCCCCGGTGGATCATCTGGAGGAAGTGGTGCTGCTGTGGCAGCAGGAGAGTGTACTGTTGCTCTTGGATCAGATACGGGAGGCTCCATTAGATGTCCTGCAAGTTTTTGTTCTGTTGTAGGCCTTAAACCTACTTACGGTAAGGTGAGCAGATATGGTCTAATTTCCTATGCCAATAGTCTAGAACAAATTGGTCCCATTTGCAGGTCGGTAAAAGATGCTGCCATTATTATGAACATTATTTCTGGAAAAGATATGATGGATAATACAAGCATAAATTCAAATCCGATCGGAATTCATAGAAAGTTAGGTAAACTAAATATCGCGATAATAAAGGAGTTGATTAATGGAAGTGACCATGTTGTTACCAGAACAGTTTATTCTGCCTCCGAAAAATTCAGAGATATAGGCTATTCATGCGATGAAGTGTCAATAAAAAATGTGGATTATGCGTTGCCATCATATTATACACTTGCTAGTGCGGAGGCTTGCAGTAATCTTGCTCGATACGACAATCTTCGATACGGCTATGATTTTCCAATTGAGGAATACAAATGGGATGCTTATTTCAGTAATGTTAGAAAAAACTTTGGTCAGGAAGTGAAGAGGAGAATATTGATAGGATCGTATGTTCTTTCATCTGGATATTATGGTAAATATTACCTCAAAGCAAAGAGGTTGCGCTCTCTTTTGAGATCAGAATTACTAAAGCTATTCAACAAGTATGATTTATTGATTGGTCCAACAATGCCAATACTTCCATTTAAGATTGGAGAGAAAATAGAAGATCCATTTAAAATGTATCTTGTCGACATAAACACTGTATTAGCGAACCTTGCAGGAATTCCTGCGATATCTGTTCCTGTCGGATTTAGTAACGGTCTTCCTATAGGATTACAAATAATGGCAGCTCCATTTCAAGAACAGAAACTTATAGATGCATCAATTGCCCTTGAAGACACTATTGATATTCAGAGAGGACCAAATACGATATGAACCTGGTTATGATCGGGTTAGAGATTCATGCTCAGATAACCGCCCTCAAAAGTAAACTCTTTTGCTCTTGTTATTGCAACTATCGTGACTTAAGACCAAATACTAACATTTGTGAGATATGTAGTGGATTACCAGGTACTTTACCAATTATTAATAAAAAAGCTATAGAGTATGCCACAATGACATCAGTCGCTTTGGGATGTAAAGTTCCTGATAAAATTATGTTTTATCGTAAAAATTATTTTTATCCTGACTTGCCAAAAAATTTCCAGATAACACAGTATAATGTGTATGGGCTCTCAAGTATTGGGGCAGACGGATTATTCGAATTAGATGATTCAAAGAAAATCAGAATTACAAGAGTTCAATTAGAAGAAGATCCTGGAAGAATTGTTTATTCTGATGAAGGTATGAACGTTAGGAATTCTGCACTTGTCGATTATAACAGGGCTGGAGCTGCTTTGATTGAAATAGTCACTGAGCCTGACTTTAAGGATCCAAAGGAGGTTAGACTATTTTTGAATAAATTAACTTTGACGCTTGATCACATTGGTGTTTGTGATACATTATTGGAAGGAGCAGTTCGATGTGATGTGAACGTATCCATGAAAGGTGGTAACAAGGTGGAGATTAAGAATATCAATTCGTTCAAGGAAGTTGAGAAAGCCATCAATTATGAGGTTACCAGACAGACCAGTATGTATAATCGTAATCTCAAAATTGAAAATGAAACAAGACATTGGGACGATAGGAAAAAAATCACTTTTAAGGCGAGAAGTAAGGAAGAAGAACACGATTACCGATATTTTCCAGAACCCGATATTCCTGTAATTGTACTAGGTAACAACTTTGTTTCTAATCTAAGAGGTTACATGCCAGAACTACCAAACGAAAGATTTTCTCGCTATGTATCAAAATACAAACTCACGGAGCATACATCTAATATTCTTATAAACGACAAGAAATTAGCGGATTTCTTCGAGGCTTGCGTTAAGATTTACCTTTCTCCGGTAGAGATAGCCAACGTTCTGATTACTGATCTTAAAAGCTTCATAGATAATGACAGCGAGGGTACTGATTATTTGAATAATATGAGAGTGACACCCGAACATATTGCAGAATTGGTGAAACTTATCGAAGGCAACAAGATTAGTAGGATAACCGCAAAAGATATTTTAACTAAAATAGCTGAAAGTGGAGTATCACCAGCTGAAATTCTGAATCGTACAAATTCATTCAAGATAGATGATGAAAAAACGCTTCAAGATACAATTGATAAAATATTTGATAGTGAACCATCAGCAGTCAACGACGCAAGAAACAATCCTGAAGCAATAAATTTTTTACTTGGCAAAGTAATGAAATTTACAAAAGGCCGCGCAGATCCCAAAATTGCCGCAGATTTAATAGAAGGTAAGCTGAGAAAGTCGGAAAAATAGTCTTTATGTTGAACGAAACCAACATTTGCTACCACTATGTTGACTGCGTTAGTTTATTGAAAGTATTATTTCTTAGAAATTTGTTCTAATTGATTTAATACCATAGGCAGAAATGCTCCAATATCACTAACAACTCCTATTGCCTGTGTTGTCCCCCTATCTAGTAATTTTGTCACTACAGCTTGACTAATATCGACTGCAACAACTTTTACTCGTGCAGGTATCATATTTCCTACTGCAATTGAATGTAACATAGTAGATAACATAAGTACCATTTTTGTGTCTGTCAATATTTCTCTATATTTATTTTGTGCCTCTATTACATCAGTAATCACACCTGGAATTGGACCATCATCTCTAATTGATCCACATAGTGCATATCGTACATTATTTTTGATACACTCATACATAATTCCTGATTTTAGAACGTTTTTCTTAACCATTTGTTCTATAGAACCAGCTCTAAAAACTTCGTTTATGGCTTGCATATGATTTCTGTGTCCACGAATTGCTAAGGTTCCATTTTTTACATTCATACCCAAAGATGTACCAAATAGAGAATTTTCTATATCATGGACAGCTAATGCATTACCTGTGAGCAATCCATCAACATAGCCCATCCTTATCATCTTGGCCAAAAATTCAGCCGCACCTGAATGGACAACTACTGGTCCTGCCGTGACTACTATTTTTCCGCCTGTACTTTTGGTATTATAGATATCTCTAGCAATTTTTTTTGCAATTTGTTGAGTTGGTCTTTCACTTGAACTCGAACTACTCATGAATTGAAAGATATCTACGCCTTCTCGTGGTCGCTCTTCTGGTAATATCCTAACTCCCTTTTCACCAGTTACAATGCTATCTCCTTTTAGAATATCGCGGATTTTTCTACATTCGGCATTCTTGTTTCTAATATCAACAACAATACATTTATCCATCATCATATTCTGAACATCAATCCATTCATTGTTGAGAAAGATCTGTGTTGCATTATTAGTAGTACTGTAGAAATCAACTGGCATTACCATATCATTGGGGGCGGGCTTGAGGTTTACCCCATCAATCTTGGTAGGTTGTGCTCCTTCGATATAGATTGATGCTAATAATTGGTTAAGATGTTTTTTGTCATTTCCTGATATCAATAATCTGGCATAACTTAATTCGTCTTTCTTTTTACCTACATGAAATTCAAGAACATTAAAATCGCCTTTTAGATCCATAATCTTGTCGAAAATTCTTGTCAAGATCATTGAATCAATAAGGTGACCCTTAATCTCTATAGACTGTTCATATTTTTTTTTCAAGGAATATCACTAATTAAATTTTCCGGTTTTAAATTGGAAGTATTAATTTTCCACTGTACTCGGGAATCTTTTCATTCTTAATTATGTTATTAATAATCTCGTCTTTCTTAACTTCAATAAACCATTGAGCTACAGATTTTGCAATGCCATTCTTATCGCAAATTGCAATCAAGTATCCATTTTGATCCCTTATATAAGCAAAATAATTCTCTTCTCCAACGGGTTCCCAGTTGTTATTGTTATTATCCTTCAATGCTAGTGCTGGCATGGCAACATTTCCAGTATATTTGTTTAAAATATCTTGAGCTACTCTCACTCGTTTCTCGCCCATTTTAAGAGCGGTAAAATATTGCATTTATTGAGTATATATCCTGCTTTCATATTTGTGTTTAGCTCGACTTAATTCGAGCACGTGATGCTTTCAAGAAACTGTCTTGAGCTGAAATCATTTTTTTTGCATATTCCAATAGCGTCTGCCATTTTAATGCCCATTGTTGGGCCTTGAGTGATTCTTTACGGCACCAGCGGTAGGTAGATTTATCTATTGTTGGACCAGACAGGCAAGGAATGTCGAATAATTTAGCTCCACTATATCACGTAGAATATCTTTTGAATGCTTAGATACGATTTTATTTGTAACTAGAATAAATTTTGGGATTTAATTATAAGCAAAACTTTGTGGTGGGATTACCAAATAAGAGAATGGATCAAGGGTACAGTTAATCATTTGTACGATTGGTTATTTTAATTCAAACAAATTGAATAATAAACGAATACCGTTATAGACAATTGATTTGGAGACGAAAATGGTAATTTTGTTTACAATAATCCTCACAATAGTACATAGACTTCCATGATTGGGTATATTCATAAATATCGTATGCCTAAATTATTATTCGGTAGGAACGCAGTATCTGGATGCATACTAACTATGATCATTCGCAAAGTAACGTAGTAGTAACTAACCATAAATATTGACAGAAATTACCTCATTTATTTCATTTTGAATAATCGTTTATTTTTTGCAAAATCTTATACACTGTATCGGGGTCATTCTTTTCAATATAATCATTAGCACTTTTTAAGAACACCTGTAGTGATTCTTTGGAATATCCATCGAATTCATATTCTTTTGCTTGAATGGCCATTTCAAGTTTGTCCATATTATGAACAAACTTGGCACTATCAGTCGAATTATCAACGTACTCATTCCAAATATCAAGGTATTTGGCACTTAGATGGCCGGGTAGTTTGGAAAGGATTTTTTTCATCGCCCTGCCTTCTATTAACTTTTTTTTCTCAGGTGATGTGGTATCAGGCACCATATCACCGACAAGAGATTCAGCTAGATCATGAAGATTGGCCATTTTCATTATATGCTCCGTATGTAAATTTAGCATATCCGCCAGAACCATAGAGATAGTACACATTGAGTAGGAATGATCAGCAACCGATTCAGGCAAATCGATATCTAATTTGTGCATCCAACCTACTCTCTTTATTTTTTTAAGATTGCAAACAATGCGGAAAAAAGATACAATATTGGATCCCTGGCTTTTTTCTGACTTCATTTACCAATATTTTATAATTTAATTCATATTAATGTGATGAAACTCCAAAACCCTACGTATTTGAATTTGGGAAGCCCTGGAAAATCGAAATATAATTAGGGACGAAAACGATGTTAGATAGCATGTGATCAAGAAAATACAGTAAGTAACTGGTTGCCAAAGCCATGATAGTTGTAATTAAAATCAACAAAAGTACATTTCGAGTTTGCCGCAATGTTATAACTGTTGGAATCTCTGTTTGTTTTTATTATTTATATGTACTTGATTCTAATTCAATTTCCACGGAATGTCATTTCGATTTTGTCGTTTATTGGTAACTCTTGCAAGAACAAAGAAAAGATCTGACAATCTATTCAGATATGTGAGGATTTGCTGACTTATTTTCTGTTCTTTTGCAAGCGCCACTGCAGATATCTCAGCACGTCTTACGATAGTTCTGCAAATATGTAATAAAGATGATTCAATACTTCCACCTGGAAGTATGAAATATGTTATCGGGGATAGTTCAGCTTCGAAATTATCAATGTGTTTTTCGATAATGGAGATCATCTCTTCTTTAACTAGTAATCTATTTTCTTTCAAACTGCTGGGATTTGCCAATTCTGCCCCTAAAACGAATAAATCGTGTTGAATGCTTACAAGTATTTCTTTTATGTCTGTAAAAATAGAATTGCTTTCAATATTGGAAATCAGGTATCCTAAATGGGAATTTGCTTCATCCACTTCTCCATATGCAATTATTCTCAAGCTCGATTTAGAAATGCGCGAACCATCAATTAGGCCGGTTTCTCCCTTATCGCCAGTTTTAGTATAAATTTTCACTGTGGAGATAAAATACAAACTGCCATAAATTACTTTTACGACAGTTCTGAGAAGAAAACTATTTGATTCTTATGGCAAATTGAGGGCTTAAGGTGATTTTCCATTTCAATAAAAAGGCCATTGGTATTCGAAATTTAATAAGAGTGAACCTCTATCTTGTGTTCCTTTAGATATTTCTTTTTCTTAAATCGTTCGTTACACTTTTCACACTTGAAAGGCTTTTCAAATTCGATAAGGAATCTTTTCCTTCTTTCTTCAGGTGTTTCCACGACCACTTTTAAATCTGTATTATCCATTGTAACTAGAATAAAAAACTTGTTATAGTTTATTTACTTTAAGGAAGATAGTACTATAGATAAAACTAGTTAAATAATTAGTTCTAATATTCTAGTTTCTGTGTCTATATTACATTCAACTCCCGGAAAAAAAAGAAGATGCGTCTTTAACTTTTGTAAACTCAATTAACACTGACGTTACTAGAAAAAATTATGAATATTATCTATCTCATTCTTGGAATACTATGCTGGATTTCGATTCCTTACTAAAACAATCTCAACAAGTAATATCTAGCCTTATCATGAGGTACCTTGTATCTCAAAATCTCAAGCCACTACAGGACTCCGTAATCGCAGTAATAAAAGCCACTTGTGAGACGACTGACGCAATAATGGATTGGAAGAAGTCAAAGAAACTGATTAAATCAGAAAAGACCCGATAATGAGAAAATGGAAAAGACGGGGATATACTTATGAAGAAATAAAACTATACTTGAGGTTAGAATAGTGATTAAAAGATCGCCATTATTATTCTGGTATCTACTGGCGTTAGATATGGCGCTTCACAATCAATTAAACTGGCAAATTTAGAGTGAATTAACAATCTTTACAAAATCATAGCTATACAAAAGATAAGGGAGAGTACATTACATTTTGTACTCCCGAATGTCTAAATTGATTCTTAGTTGAGGATCAGGAAAAGACACTGTGTGATAACTAATCGAGATTCATATTTCCTTGTAAAAAATTTGGTCGTCGTCATACATAGGAAAATGATTTTGTGTTTATTCCTCCCTCGCTCGCAAATTGATTGATGGAACTATTTATTCACTGATTGAATTTAGATATTGTTGTGCTCATCTAAATACAATCATAGATGAGATTTTCGGGCCTTACACATGTTCCCATGATAAGACTAGAATAATATCAGCCAATAAAATATAAAACATTGCGACAAGCAAGGAAAGTATAATTATGATAAATCTCTAATTCAAAAAAAGCAAGGCGCTAGTGACATTTATTACCATGAAGAGTAACAAGATAAAGATGCAACTATTAACACAACAAATAAAAGATGGGGGCCATCTAGGCAGTATGGCACTGGTACTATGCTAACGGAACGACTTTTTCAAGTACCTATCTTTACGATAGAGAATATGATGGCTGGAATATTAGGCTCGCCAGGCGGTGTAGTATTAATGAGACCGCAACCTTGATTGGCAGCAGATACTGACATCACTGTATTTATGGTATCATTCGCTTTCAATGGCATAATCGCTTGTGACACGAGGACAATGGTATCATTTACTACATTTACTGAAGCTCGAGTGTTACTATTTGCTACATACGCACCGTTTTGGCTAAGCCACAAATCAACATTACAAGTTGTACTACCTGACGTCTTTCCCACTTGAGCTGCTGCTACGACTAGGTAAGTTCCATCTTGATTGATAACCACATCTGCTGGGTTTCTAGTGCTACTGTGTGTAATCCCGCCATTGATGTAATCGTTAGAGTTCATAATAACATATACTGGCTTGGTAACATTTGGTTGGATTGATTTAGTATGCGATAATTGTGCGGCTGATGTAAATGTACCTACTTGCGCAAAGGCCGGTGGTGAAATTAGTATCCATGACATAACAGCTAATCCTAAAGCAAATACGCTTAAGATAATCACTTTTTCGTTTCTTCCCAATCTAGACATTCCCAAAATTAGGAAGAACTTCTTTATAAAGTTATTTAGATTATTTTCGGGAATGTCAATTAAACACTCCCTAATTACTAAAGTTACTACAAAGAGGGAAACTTATTTGTTTTTTGCCTATTCCAAATGAATATCCATGACACGGTTGTGATGATTATCAGAATCCATTTCAAACCCATACATTTTGCATTTAATATATCATGGGGTATTGCTTAAGTTGTCATAAAATGAACCGGATGCGGTAATTTAATAAAGTTATTCGTCTTTGGCTTCGAATACTGATCACGTAGTAAGTATTTCAAGGATAAGTTAATTCGAGAAGATTAATCAATTGCCAATTTTTTGGTTTTTTCGGTTCATTACAGACCTTATAGAATAAAATATCCAATCCAGTAATGATTCACTGATCAATTATATTACAATTTATCTCGAGCTTTTCTTGACATTTTCTATCTTGTTAACTACTGACCTTATTAAATAATCATAGAAAAAATGATGAGATGGTAACTATATAACGTTACCTACTGAAAGTTAAGGCGGTGTTATTGCTGAATCTCCAAATACATCATCATCGACCTTAGCCGGAGCGGTAAGTACATTGGAACATACAAAGTCGTTGTTGTTAGTGGGATTACCCATCGTACTTATTTTTTCATTTTCATTCTCTACCTTACAACTATTATCCTGTTTTAATTCATGGGTCCTTTCGTTACAGTTGTGATCATCATTGTTTTTGCATTCATTTTTGTCGGCAAATGCTGGTGCTACCTGTGATATTCCTGTTCCAATTAGTGCTGTCACTATTCCTAATGACAGTACCGCGAATTTTAAGACGTTTTTGGTGTTCAAGGTTTGTTATCGTAAATTGATACTAAATAAAGTATAAGTGCATTGAGTAACAACAATTGCTAAAAAAATTATAAAGTCATCTTTGCTACCCGTATGTCAGAATTTAATCAAAATTATATTCACTCATATTGATAAATTGTCGAAAAGTGTTTTATGTCTGGTGTTTTATTCCCATGGACATTCAAAATTCTATCACTATTAAAAAAACTCTTCCTTTGAGTTTCTTCAAATCTTTCAGTGCAATGCGCATTTATCATAAAGACTTCATCTTTCACATGTTAAAAAAGTATTATTGGCATCAATGGCCATGAATCCATTCAAGAAACCTTGTATATTTTGTGGTGGGTTGTATGAAGAGATAACTGTAGAACGTAAGTATGGAGACTACCAACTATCCTCTCTAATTTTTAATGAAAAGAAGCAACAAGTTGATGCAAATAGCAACTTGCATTGTTTACAGATGTTCGAGGTGCGGAAATATTCAATCATTTCTAAAGGAAATGCCAGAAACTTAACTTGTAACAAACGAGGAAAAAGAAAATGTAAAAAATGTGGTGGCTTTAAAATAATGGTAGTTTGTGAAACGTCATAAATAAGCAAACAATGACTGTGTGCGTATTGTATTAAAATTGCACGAACCTCTTATCCTAAGTAATGAATCTAACTAAACTGATCAAAGCGTAAGCATTTGTTATATACTCTGCTGTTATACTGAATTCATGACGTTAAGATCTGTCTTTTCGCGGATCAGGCGTTCAAAACAATACCGAAAAGAACATGAACAAGAAATATTGGCCGAAGACGAATTAGAAAATTTACAGATAGATAGTGAGTACGATAGCTAACCTGACAGAACATTGTGATTATAATTATAATATGTTATGGGAGACTTACTGTGTGAACGTCATTCTCACAATTTTTGCACATGTACCTGTGACAACTTACACACCAATCTACTTAATTAGATGTATTACAGGAATCGCATAATGGCATCCTTTTTGTGTCATACTCCAAGTCTAGTTCTGACCCAGGTGGTTCATGTTACTAATATCACTTCAGTATCATTATTAACCAATATAGCTTGAAAAATTACTTCGCATTAATTCCTTCTTTTATTTCACCGCTTATGTTACTAAGTACATCAGCAGCTCCGTTGCCTACTTTTTTTGCAGCCTCTTCTGTCTTATTTAATAGGTCGGTACCTACAGTACTCATATTTTGTCCAAGTTCGGTCCCTGCATTACTCATATTTTGTTTAAGTCTACCAAGTTCGGACCCTAATTTGTCCGCCGCTTTGTCCATCACTGAAGAAGCGTTTTGTCCAAGTTTTGAAGCAGCTTGGGCTGCGGAAGTAGTCATATTTCCTGCTGCGTTTGAGGCATTAGCAGTTACATTTTGAGCCATTATGTGATTTGTAGACAATGCCAGAATCAAAATTGAAAGCATTGATCCCGTAAAAAGTAGTTTTTTATACATGATCATAATTGATTCAATTTTTATTTAACGGTTATATTTTTGAACTCGAATCGCACTTTTTAAAATTTTTGGGACGAATAACTATACTATAGCTCATAGGTCTTCTTTTGAAAAGAGTTGAAATAATTAATTTGGGTTCTAAATGATATAAATCCTAATAGCAGAATTTTAGGGACTATTCATTAGGATCGTTACCTTCACTATCCTCAACTATTTCGATGTGATCAATGACCCTAAGATTTAATTTTTTTTTGATGATTATTGCTAGAATGCTTTGTCCTGCGGCTGGAAGTGATTCTCCATGACGAATTTTGAATTTAAATTTTTTAACAATATCATTGGTATCTGATTTTTGTAAGAACATATACACTTCATTTTGAAGTTGAGATATTTCTACATTTTTTTCGTCAATTTTTTCCTGTTCCATTAAATTCTATGATACTTCATGGTCAGAAAGTTATAAAGAGATCCAAAATCTATGAACTACCTTTATCCTTTGACAAAGTCCTACCAAATAGAATTCCAGTTTCAGCTAACAAACTAACTAAGAGTATTACACTTGGCTTAAAGAATAAAACTTTCAGACAAATAATAATTGCCTGTGGTTTGGGTCTCGAGAATTAATTCACTTTCATCGAGATAAAGGATCTCATAGTAATCTGTTGAAGTATATATAGTGCTACGTAAACGAAGATACCCCCAAATTCTTGGTGATTCGGTGCATCGTTAAATGCTATTCAAGACAAGATTATATATAATTCGTACAGAAGGTTAGCTGTGCCGTCGTAGCTCAGCCTGGGAGAGCACTCGACCCATGTGGGGTGAAGCTGAAGACCGAGCTGTCGTGAGCTCAAATCTCACCGACGGCATAAAAATTTATCAAGATATCAACGCCATTTTAGACCTTGAATTATGTTTGTCTTTTTTCGAAAAATTAAAGAATACATCTGTGGATAAAATATAGATGGCTTATGTTATTCATTATTGATTAATTTCATAAATCGCTCATTGCATTACTACGAATATGTTCAAAGCCTGTTCGAGCTAGAAGTTTAATCTTCTTTAAGGTAACTATGTACTTTGATCTAATATTAGGGATTAATCTATACACTTTAACATGAATAGGGAATCAAAACTATCTTGATCTCTTGGACCTTGCTTAAACTTAAAAATCGCTAGAGCCACCTGCACTGAACTTGCTACCCTTTATGCTAACTATGCCCTCTTGGTCATTTATCCACTTTAGGAACTCAAGATCTAGCGGATGACTCACGATCATCTTTGTACCGCGTAGATAAAAGGCAGGAGCCATCCCTGTCTTATTGACGACATTATTACGAATCATTTCCGTGTCAAGTCCCTCTTTTAAAATAGTCTCCAGAGTGTAGATACTTTTCCCATTTTTGCTCCTATCAAATATTAAAGAAACAACCAAGAGTGGATCTACTTTGGAAAATATCTTTTTTAACATAGCATCGAGTTCCTTGAACTTGTTTACTACATCTTCTACTTCGCCCAAGAGTAGAACTTTTGACATTTCTCCTTTATAAAAATAGCTGAATTAAATCTAACATGAAAAAGGAATTGCTAACACCAATACGCTTTTGTAGATACATCTCTGGGTCGAATTGGATTGAGTTGAAACGGAAAAATTTTTTATTTTTAACGACAAAACCGTTATTATGTGTGTGAATGTAAGACATTTACATATGACGAATCCTATAGTCATTGCATTCAAGCGAATATTTTGTAATCACGAAAGTACTTTTTCGTACAGAAAGTATAATGATTTTGATTTCTTTGAATATGCTAAATGTACAAACTGTGAAAAAGTAGTGAGATGTCTTAGGGGCTTTGACGAAAGTATTAGAGGTTGATTATGATAAGCATTAATCTTCCGCTTCTGATTATTCTTTGGTGGGTAGGTGCCGTAATAGCCGGAATATCACTCATGATCCCACAATACAACTACTATCTTATTGGGGGCTCATTGGGATGGATAACGGTTGTAATAACATCAGGGCTTATAATTTATGCAATAAAAAGAAATAATAAAGAAAGTCAGAAAAATACGCCGTCTAAAATTAATTGATTTCTTTTCCGCCTTGTTCTTCAATTACTACAAGAGTAACAGTAGACGTTATACCGGGAATCTTTCTTATTCTGCTAGTTATTGTGTGATTCATTGTTTCTGTATTGTCAGACTTTACCTTTACGAAAATATCGTGAACGCCATATGTTCCACGTACTTCTCTTACATCAGGCAGCTTCGCGATTTCTGTGATTATTCTTTCTTCCGAACCTAAGGTGCAATTCACAAGTATGTATGCAGTAGACAATGATGTTTTTAGAAATTTAGTGTATTTTAGTCTTTTCTATGAACCGATTTCTTATGATAAAATATCATACATTTACTATTTCAATGTATAAAGTTTGTAGAGTTCACCAGTTCGCTTGCTAACATAATTCCATTCTCTTGCACTGTAGTTAACTCTAACAAATTTTTGTCTCAATTCAGGATGTAACCTTACATACACGTCGTCGCCTATGGTGATATTATTCGACTTCGTTAATGATGTCATTTTTGATGAAACACTCATACAATATCCCAAAATATCCAATGGAGATGATTCATCACGTCCATACTGAACAATAATGTTTTCCCCCTCATCAATTCCAATTTTTGCACTTAAGTCTGGATAATCATATTGATTCAATATGGGATTTAGTCCATTTTTAATAATGGTCAACATGGACATTCCACATCTGACAGCTCTATCACAAACAACAAACTTGTTAGATAAAGACGGAAAGAATGCAATTACTGCATCTCCTACATATTTCAAGACAAATCCTCCGTACCTGTACACGGCTGAAGACATTTCGTAGGTGAAGGCACGTATTATTGTGACTAGTTTGTCAACTGGTATTGTCATTGAGAGATTTGTCGAGCCTACTAAATCCACATACAAAATAACAAGTGGGATCTTGGTGTTGACATGATTTTTCAGGAAATTCTGTCCGGAATCCAAATTCGAATCATATTGATATCTTCTCTTAAGCGCCTTCCATATCCTGTCTTGCGTTTGCTTTATCTGAGTGTCAGTATCATAAATTGCATCTGATTCCACCTTGGTTTTCTTCTCTCCTGTAATCATAGAGATAAATGGAGATGTGTTTCTAGTCAGATTCTGAGATTTGGTGCTATCCGCTTCTTTAACTGTTGTCAAAAGTTATAATCCCCCCATCCATTTGATAGCTATCAACCAATAATAACATACTGCAATGGTTATACATACCAAGCGCTTTATAAAATCAAACCATATACACCCTACACGGTTATTCTCTTGTTCGGGACCCATAGATGTTGAAATTATTAAATAACATTTGGGAAGGGTGTACAATTTATTCACGTTAGCGGCAATTTCTTCCAATACATCAATCTTGTATTACCCCATGTTGTGGCAAACAATCTCGTTACATTTAATATTCATAACCCAGCAATATTTGATAGCTTTTCAATTAAAAAGAAGTTTCTAACATACCAGAATTTGAAAAATAATCTTCATTGTTAATTCTGTTCGCAAGAATGAATTTGTTTTGCACAATCGTACCCACATATCCAATCAAGGCGATAATAGCGCATTAGAGACAGTATGATAGGCAAAGTATTCGGAACAATTTCATTCCAGATATGCCTTGGCCTTAAAAAGTAATAGAAAGATATGACGTTACTAACACTACTTTTATCTAACCCGATGTTTTGAAATGAAAGGCATGGACTAATCAGGTCATTCAATGACACATCTGCGAGTCAAATGATCTAACGCCATCAAACTTTCTGTTTTTTGATGGGACAATGCCTCATGTAGATTTTCTAATTTGTATGTTGCGATCACACTAATTGAGAAGCCAATGAAAATGACTAAAATTGACTAAAATATGTGACAAGTAGAAACATCCAAAACAACTTGATATTGGAATATCAGTTGGCATAGCCGAGATGAATCCTATGTATTAGCCCCTCGTTACGGGCATAATAGAATCCCAATTACGAAATCTCAATCTAAAGAAAGACTAATTAGGACCAAAGCATGTCTTTAGTAAGGATATCTTTTTTTGAGAATCCCCAATAGAGATGATGATGGCTATGCTAAAGTACTAAATGCCCTCTTTGTTAATATCGAAGATGCTTATTTGCGCAGCATGAAACCAATTCTGAATACAACGGAGATAAATGTGATGCTTCAGGATGGTTCCGTGACAAAGTCTTCCACTTTTGACCCACAATCCATAATTCAGTTTTATCGTTCTTTTCTTAAAGATCTACATAAATGGGAGATAGAGGATATTCAAGAAACAACCGGCGAGCTAAATCGCATTTTTTGTCAAACTTTAGCCAAACTCGATAATTATACCATCAAAGGTTTTTTTGGGATACAATTCAATATTTTACCCTATTATAAACCCGATAAACAAGTTATTAAGATACAAAAAGAACTCATCGATCTTTCGACAGAGAATTCCACATTATTAGAATCAGTAGCAAATATTGGTAACAAAACGATAAAACAAGAATTAAAGGATATGTCACTTGATGATCTAGAATTTGAAGATTTATTTGAAAGATTAATGCAAAATCAAGAATTGGTTGGGAATCTGGAAGAAAAAATCAAGAACATCGAAAGAAAATATCCACAGTTGGAAGGAGCTGAGAAAAAACGAAATTCATTGATTTACGAATTGAATAACCTGATCATTAAGGTTTACCAGGTTACTCCAAACCTGATTGATTATAATAGGCTTATCCAGGGTGAAGAAGGAATCATAGTATATTTTGATATTGAACCCAAGACTGACCCTAAAGGAAAGAAATCTAGCAAATTGGTAGATTTTAAAAGGATGAAAGCTCCAACGAAGAATGAAATGTCTGACCTATTCAATGAAATCAGCGCTTCTTTGAATAAAAAGCGTTTGTAACAGTGAAAAATTGTTTATTGGATAAAAACAAAATTCATAATATTGGACAAATAAGGTTATTTGGTTGAACGATCGTAGTAAGATGTACGTTAAAAATAAGATTCCGTCAGTAGAGGACATTTTTAGAGCTCAAAAATTAATGGACAAGGCGGCAGTTAGAAAGACGCCCTTATCAAGATCAAATACATTCTCAACAATTACCGGAACAAATATCTTCTTAAAATTTGAATCATTTCAGAGAACGGGTTCCTTCAAAGTTAGGGGGGCTTACGCAAAAATCAATTCTCTGACAGACGAGCAGTACAAATCCGGAATTATTGCGGCCTCAGCGGGTAATCATGCCCAAGGTGTTGCCTATGCTGCCCAGAGAAGAAATATTAATTGTAATATTGTAATGCCAAAAAATGCCTCCCCTGCAAAGGTTGCTGCTACTCGCTCTTATGGTGCTAATGTGATACTTTCGGGGGACACCTATGACGAATCATGGAAAACAGCCGATTCTTTGTCAAGGCAGTATGGATATTCAATTATCCATGCGTTCGATGATCCAATAGTCATTTCAGGTCAAGGTACAGTTGGTCTGGAACTTATGGAAGATTTGATGGATATCGACAAAATCTACTTACCGGTTGGTGGTGGTGGTCTTGCCTCAGGCGTATCTTTAGCGATAAAGGCCAAAAGACCCAATGTCCAGATTATTGGAGTCGAGTCGAAACAGTTTCCAGCGATGAAAAAGTCAATTGAGCATGGGAGTTTATGCGATATTAAAGGTGGATTTTCTATTGCCGATGGTATTTCTGTCAAATCTCCCGGAGAGCTTACTTTTGAAATATGTTCAAAATATTTGGACGACATCGTTACTATAGATGATGTTGCTATTGTAGAGACTATGTTCATGCTTATGGAAAGAGAAAAGGTTGTAGTTGAACCCGCTGGCGCAGCTAGTCTGGCATATGTTATTTCAAATAGTAAAGATAAAAATAATCAAAACGTTATTTCTATCCTTTCTGGCGGTAATATTGACATGTATCTCTTGGGACAAATAGTATCAAAGGGATTAATGCAAATGGGGAGATTAGTTAAAATCTTTATTCAATTACCCGACAAACCAGGAGCTCTAAAAAATATAGTGGATAAAATAGCCGAACTCAGTGTAAATATAGTTCAAGTTGAACATGATCGACTAAGCTCCAATGTTGCGGCAGGTTCTGCTGGCGTATATCTAAGCTTAGAGTTAGAAAATGAAAAACATTCAAGGAAGCTTTTAGATTTTCTAAAGAAGGAAAAAATGGTTTTTAAGATTGTTCCTTAACTGCAGTAGCAATATTCTCTGAATCCGGCTTTGTCTGCCGTAGAACCACCAATCTTGACCAGAACAAATTCATTTTTGGCCCTGGCATAAGAATCATTCAAATTTCGCTGATTTTCGCGCAAAATTTGATACTCATCCATAGATAATTTCTTGCGATCACCAATTTCTTTTTCGAGATTCATGTCCTTTACTATTTCCTTATATCCTGCTTGTACAACTCCACTAAATACCATGGCACTACTGCCACTACCATAAGACGCAAATCCTATTCTATAACTTTCGATATCGTGATTTTTCTTGTACTCGTATTCTAGTAAACTTCTTAATCCCATATACATAGACGCCGTATACAAATTACCTATGCTGTTAGAAGCTTCAAGGGAACTCGACATTTTTTTCTCATATACCTCATTGTAAAAGGAAGTTTGCATGAATGCTTTCCTAAATTGTTCATCAGCCTTCATAAACTCTTTATCTGCTAAGACTGACTCTATCGTTCCTCTACTGTCATTTAGTATCGGTTCGTGAAATCCTATTTCTTTAATAACATGTTGCCATCGCGGCAATGTTCTCCATTCATGTCTCAGCAAGTATGCAAGTGCCTTTTCTCCCATTCTTCTATATGGTAAATGCACTGTAAACAAATCAATGTAATCAGTAATTGATTCGCCATCCTTAAGATGAATCAGTCCTGTTCTCATTGCTTTTTCCTTATAACTATCAAAGGCCTTTCTAACCTGGATTAAATATAGTAAATTAGAATATAGCCCATTTACAAGGGGAGTTTCCTTCCCAAACGGTCTATAGAAATCATATTCATTTTTTATTATGGTTGAAGTGACTTTTGGATCTAGCGCAAGTAATCTTGGTTGCTCTTTTATTAAAAGCGCGACTGCACCTGCTCCTTGTGTATATTCTCCGGCTGACCCGATGTCGTATTTGGCAATATCACTCACAACAACAATGGCGGCCTTGTCATTGTTCTCTTCTGCCCTTATCCAATTGGTATTATCGTAAATTGCATAAGATCCGCTGACGCAAGCAAATTTACATTCTATTCCTCCAGCATGCTCAAATGAGCCATCACCGTATACCTGTTCTAGCATACCTACTACAAATGAATTTAATGCCTTTGATTCATCAAGACTTGATTCCGTTGCTACATACAACCTACCAATATCGTTAGGATGTAAGTTATTCTTCTTCATTAATTCAAGACATGCGTTGGATGCCATACATGCTGAATCTTGATTTGTATCGACCAGCGCCATTTTTTTTATGCCAATACCATGTTCTAATTTTTGGGGATCAATTCCTCTGGCTTGAGCAAAATCTTTGTAGTCGATATACAATTTTGGAACATATATAGCAAGGTCGTCAATGCCAGCTGGCATATTAACAGTTTTTCCCACTTAAGACATTTAAAGGTACTTGTTGATATTTGCGTCTAATCAAAAGAAAATCGTTAAAAATTTGGTATGTTTTTAAGAAAAATACATCATTTATATCAGACAATTAATACGATTGGTCCAAGTACTGATGTCTATTCAATATCCTTAAAAGATAACTTGACATGAATCCAGTAGAGATTTCATAACTAATTCTAAACTTACCCCCGGCCAGTGAATAACACATTATCTAGTGGACGCGTATAGTTTCGTAGAAATTATTACGTTCATGTGCATGGAAACCGATTTGTTTGATTGCTGCTACTATCTTGTCTGAAGTCAACTCTGTTGATCTAGCTCCAGTCGCGCTAACTACTTCCTCACCGATTAAAGTGCCTCCAAAGTCATCTGCACCATAGTTTAATGCAAGCTGAGCCATTCCTATGCCATTTGTAAGCCAGGATGATTGAAGATGATCGATAAGCCCTGAAAAGATGATTCGCGAAATAGCTATCGTTTTTAGTAATTCTAAACCTCCAGAGGAATATTTGATAATACCATCTTCTTGCATCTTAGTATTATTTGGTTCAAAGCTCCACGGTATAAAAGCCATAAAGCCTCGAGTTTTTTCTTGCAAATCCGCGATCTTTATTAAATGCCTTGCTCGTTGTTCAATATCCTCTCCAGTACCATACATCATTGTAGCCGATGATTTTATACCCAAATCGTGGGCTTGTTTCATGATATTTAGCCACTCATTACTTTTTATCTTCAGTGGGCTAATTTTTGACTTTACATAATCATCCAGAATTTCTGCGCCAGCACCTGGTAATGAGTCCAAACCCGCTTTTTGCAATCTAGACAAAACTTCTTTTGTGCTACATCTTTCAACCCTGGAAATGGTATCAATTTCAGAAGCTGAAAGTCCGTGTATGGCGACCTCAGGGCACCTTTCCTTAACTGTTCTGAACGCTTCTTCATAATACTCAATATTGAGATCTTTCCAGCACAGTGGGATCCGAAGCTTGGAATTCACGTGACTTGAAGTCGCGGC